>Ga0183097_10382_pt1 | contig 97306 bp, 84 predicted proteins | sample BioMet8_FD_128883 | JGI IMG/M metagenome (GOLD analysis project Ga0183097, IMG submission 128883) | Microbial communities from bioreactor (seeded with sewage sludge) at Lawrence Berkeley National Lab, California, USA - Biofuel... | ecosystem: Engineered > Bioreactor > Anaerobic > Unclassified ... | reverse complement strand
TATTGTTCAGAGCCGTAATGTAGTTTTGCCCGTCCGGCATGAGGACCTGGTTCAGGCTGCCATACAGGGGATCCAGGATCCATCGATCCTCCTCAATATTGTAAAGGCCTTCCAGAAATCCCGTTTTGGCTTCATCAGGTGCGGACATGGTTACCGGTTTTGTGATGTCGATGGTATTGTAGGAGCCGACGGAATAATTTTGTTTTTCCAGCTCATAGCCCGGCGGTGTGATGCTGTTTATGTGATGATAGGTACGGACAATATTAAGCCGGTTGTCGATCAGACAGAAAACCGCGGAGGCATCCTGGCCGTAGGCGCTGTTCCCGCCGACAAGAAGATACTGACTGCTGCCAAGAGAAATCCCCGGCTGCGCTGTGTTTGGATCCGAAGCTGCCGCAGAAGTTTTTTCTTCTTCCGCCGGTGAGGTCTGCATGGCTTCCGATGCAGTCTCCCGCGCTGTTTCTTTTTCTCCGCTGCCTGTTGAAGTGTCAGCAACGGTTTCGTTCTCCCCGGATGCAGAGCTCTCCTGCACGGACGGAACAGAAGACTGTTTTCCCCCGCAGGCTGCCAGCAAAACAGCAGAAAAACACAGGAGAATTCCCGGAATCACTTTTTTAAACTGTTTTCCTATTTTCATCATGCCTGCCCTCTCCCGTTATTTTATGGAAACATATCCCTGATCCTGTATGAATTTCTGTCCTTCTTCGGACAGGAGCCATTCATATATTTCCCGTGCATGGGAGTCCCCGGGCGCATCTTCCCTGACCGCAGCGTAAAAATCATTGATATAAGGGTACTGACCGGACCGTATGGTGTTATTTTCAGGTTCGATGCCGTTCACTCTGATGAGGCGGACGGAAGGTTCCTCATACATATTCCTGGCATAATAAAATACGGAATAACCAAGCGCATTGGCTTCATTGTCAAAGGATGCCACACCGGCTATGATCTCCCACATTTCATCCGCAACATACGCTTCCTTCGCTTTTGTCATCGGTGTATCCTTCATGACAAGTTTCTGCATCATGGTCTGGCTTCCGGATCCTTCCGGACGCTGGAATGCCGCGATTTCAGAATCGGAACCTCCCAGCTCTTTCCAGTTTGTGATCTTCCCGCTGTAGATATCCTTCAGCTGCCCGTCCGAAAGACTTTCAACCGGGTTCTTGCTGTTTACGATAAATACCAGGGCATCTCTTCCGACTGCCGTCATAAGAAGTTTTGTACTGCTTTCTTTCATCTTCTTTTTCATGTCGTCGGAGGCTTCGTACGAAAGGATCAGATCCGCATCATGATCCAGCAGACGCTGATAGGAATTGTTTGTTTTGGTATGCCGGATGGTACTGTCTGCAGCAGCTTCGTCCGCACCCGTGACGAGGCGGAACAAAGCCTCAGAAAGAGGTATGGTGGCCGTGGAACCGTCCACGACCGGATAATCCTTCACAGACATGTGCGGAACATTCCGATATTCCGCCGCCGATACCGTAGTTGTCTCCGCCGCCGTTGTTGTTTCCGGTGCTTTTGTAGTTTCCGGGGCTTTTGCGGTTTCCGGTGCTTTTGTAGTTTCCGGGGCTGCCGTTGTTTCAGAGACCGACGTTATTTCCGCAGCATTTGTCACGGCAGAGGCTGCCCCGCCCCGTCCGGTTCCGCATGCCGAAAGCAGAACACTGAGAATGATAAGCGCCGCTGCCGTATACGATTTCTTTTTTCCTCTTCCCTGCCTCATCGGATGCTCCCCTCATATGAATACCTGAAAAACCGAAAAAGATACTCCGTTGTTTTTGTACAACGGAGCATCTCTGTTATCTGTTCAGCAATTTTGTGATCTTCCACTGGTCTTCCGGTATATCCTTTTTCATTTCCAGTGCTTCCTGAATATCGAAATCGCAAAACTCACCGTTTTTATAGGCGACCAGCCGGTTGCTCTTTCCCTTGAGAAGCAGCTCCACCGCCTTGGCTCCCATAATGGAAGCATAGACCCTGTCCTTGCAGGTCGGAGAACCGCCCCGCTGCATGTAGCCGAGGATGGTTGCTCTTGTTTCAATCCCGGTTGCCGCTTCAATCCGTTTTGCCATGGAAGTGGAATGCCCTATTCCCTCCGCATTGATGATGATATGATGTTTTTTCCCGCGTTTCCGGTTATCAATAATATGATTGATCAGAACCTGCTCGTCTCCGTCATAACGCTCGGGAAGAAGAATATCTTCTGCTCCGTTCGCGAATCCGCACCAGAGTGCAATATACCCGGCGTGTCTGCCCATGACTTCAATGATGCTGCATCGTTCATGAGAAGTAGACGTATCACGGACTTTATCAATTGCTTCCATTGCCGTATTGACCGCCGTATCAAAGCCGATGGTATAGTCCGTGCAGGCAATATCCAGATCGATGGTCCCGGGAAGACCTATGGTATTGATCCCCAGTTCGGAAAGCTTGCCGGCACCGCGGAAGGAACCGTCTCCCCCGATTACAACCAATCCGTCTATCCCGTTCTTTTTGCAGATATCCGCCGCTTTTTTCTGCCCCTCCGGCGTTAACATTTCCGCGCATCTCGCCGTATACAGAATGGTTCCTCCCCGATGAATGATCTCGGAAACGTTGGTGGTCTGCATTTCGGACATTTCTTCCTGAAGAAGACCGGAATAGCCTCTCTTGATTCCCATTACTTTCAGCCCGCTATGAAGCGCTGTACGAACGACCGCACGAATGGCAGCATTCATTCCCGGCGCATCACCGCCGCTCGTTAAAACTCCGATAGTCTTGACTTCTTTTGCCATACTTCCCTCCTGACGGAAAAATGTCCCGATTGAACAGCCTTTATTTTATAGCAAATTCTCTCTTATTTCAATACCTTCGTAACGGCTTTGACATTGTCCTTTCCAAGTCTTTCCCGAATGGAGCCTATCACGCTCTCTTCGGCATGGATCCGCCAGTTCTCCCCGAGGAAACGGACCTGTTTTTCCTTCTCCAGATAGATCTTTACGCAGTCTTCCCCCTCACTGCTTCCCAGCTCGGTCATAAGAACAGGAAGATCCGTTTCGTAGGCGCTGCGATCCTCATACCGGATCCACAAAGTTGTTTCGGACGAGCGGAAAGGAATCAGTTTTTCCAGAATCAGCTTTCCTGCGGCATCTTCTTCGGAAACAGACACCCTTCCTTCCATGAAAACCTTATCGTCTTCCGCCAGTTTGTCACGGTATTTCTCATAGTCCTTCGGAAATACGATCGTCTCTACGCTTCCCACCATATCCTCCAATGTCACAAAAGCCATGGTCTTGTTGTTCCGCGTGGTCTTTATGGTCAAAGCAGAAATCAGGCCGCCTATCACTACCTTCTCTCCGTCTGTCACCTTGGATGTCCCCGTCCCGGCATCTACCGTAAAATCGGTGGATTTTGCCGTCACCGTGCGTTCCCACAGTTCCAGACAGGACTCCAGGGGATGTCCGCTCAGGTATACGCCCAGCGTTTCCTTCTCAAAGGAAAGAATTTCGTCTTTGGAAAATTCATCCGTATCCGGAAACGGGATCCGGTAATTTTTTTTGTCTGTTTCATCCGCAAAATCAAAGAGACTGATCTGTCCGGTAAGTTCGTTCTTCTTATCGGCATCCTTCCGTTCCAGAAGATCCGGAATGATCAGGATTTTCTGCTTGCGGTTGCCCGGCAGGGAATCCAGTGCGCCGGCCTTGATGAAATTCTCAAGCGTCCGTTTATTGACCTCTTTATTGCTGAGCCGTCCGATAAAATCCTGTATGGTGCGGTACGGGCCGTTCGCGGTTCGTTCACGGACAATCTCCTCCGAAACGGATGTTCCCACGTTTTTTATGGCGGAAAGTCCGAACCTGACCCCTTCCTCACAAACCGAAAATCCGCTTTTCCCCTTGTTTACATCCGGTGCCAGAATTTTGATTCGCATCTGCCGGCAGGTCAGAATATATTCGGATATCTTGTCGGTATTGTCCATGACGGAGGTCATGATGGCCGCCATGAATTCTTTCGGAAAATAATATTTCAGCCAGGCGGTCTGATAGGACACAAATGCATAGCAGGCTGCATGGGACTTGTTGAAAGCATATTTTGCAAAATCCGTCATCTCATCAAAGATATGCTGTGCCGTGTTTTCGGGAATTCCGTTTGCAATACAGCCCTTCACATTTTCCTCTTTGTCCCCAAAAACAAAGTTCTTTCTTTCCCTCGCCATGACTTCCGTTTTTTTCTTGCTCATGGCCCGGCGGACCAGATCGCTTCTTCCCATGGTATATCCCGCAAGATCCCGCACGATCTGCATGACCTGCTCCTGATAGACAATGCATCCGTAGGTCGGTTCCAGTATCGGCTCCAGCTGCGGGCAGGAATAAGTAATGGAAGACACATCGTTTTTCCCTTTCAGATACCGGGGAATAAAATCCATGGGACCCGGACGGTACAGAGCAATTCCGGCAATGATATCTTCCAGCGTCTGCGGATTTAATTCCTTCATGAAGCTTTTCATTCCGGAACTTTCCAGCTGGAATATCCCGTCCGTGTTTCCGGTTCCGATCGATGAGAGAACTTTTTTGTCGTTGTAGTCAATTTCCTGCATATCGATCTTTTTTCCGGTTTTTCCGGAAGCCTCCGCCGCCGCATTCTGAATGACTGTCAGCGTCCGAAGTCCCAGAAAATCCATTTTCAAAAGGCCCAGTTCCTCCAGTGCGCCCATGGTGTACTGGGTGGTAACGGAACCGTCTGCCGCGCGGGAAAGAGGAACATATTCATCCACATTTTTCCGGGAGATCACGACTCCGGCCGCATGCATGGAGCTGTGCCTCGGAAGGCCCTCCAGCCGTCTGGAAAGATTGATCAATTGTTTCACTTCCGGATCTGTTTCATAGGCGCTTTTAAATTCCGGGCTTTCCGTCAGCGCCTTGTCCAGTGTGATGTTCAGTTCATTCGGGATCATCTTCGCGATTGAATCACATTTCGAATACGGAAGATCCAGCACACGTCCTACATCGCGCACCACTCCTCTTGCCGCAAGCGTACCGAACGTAATGATCTGAACCACCCGGTCTTTTCCGTATTTGTTCACCACATAGTCAATGACTTCCTGTCTTCGTTCAAATCCGAAGTCCACATCGATATCCGGCATGGAAATACGCTCCGGATTCAGGAACCGCTCAAAAAGGAGCTGATAGCGGATCGGGTCGATGTCGGTGATCCCGAGGCAATAGGAAACAATGGATCCTGCCGCCGATCCTCTGCCGGGTCCTACCGGTATTCCATGGGATTTTGCAAAATGCACATAATCCCAGACAATCAGAAAATAATCGACATATCCCATTTTCCGGATTACGCCGAGTTCATATTCCATTCGTTTCCGGTTGGCTTCGCTTTGATCCGGATACCGTACGGGAAAGCCTTCCCCGCACAGCTTATTCAGATAGCTCCAGGCATCGTACCCGTCGGGGCAATCATAAGCCGGAAGCTTTGTCACCCCGAACTCAATGGTGACATGACACCTTCTGGCTATCTTTTCGGTGTTATCCAGAGCCTCCTCAGCATACGGGAAAAGAGAACGCATCTCTTCTTCCGACTTCAGGTAATACTGCCCTCCTTCATACCGCATCCGGTCGGTATCCGTGACTTTTTTTGCCGTCTGAATGCATAACAGAATGTCATGCGCCTCTGCATCCGATGCATTGGTGTAATGGACATCATTGGTTGCCACAAGCGGGATCCCTGTTTCCCCGTGCATCCGGATCAATCCCTGATTTACTGTTTTCTGTGCGGCTATCCCATGGTCCTGCAGTTCCAGGAAAAAATTATTTTCGCCGAAAATGTCCCGGTAATTCAAGGCTGCTTTTTTGGCTTCCTCATACATCCCGCGGTCCAGGTAACGCGCCACTTCACCCGCAAGACATGCGGAAAGCGCGATAATTCCTTTATGGTAGGTGCGCAGAATATCAAAATCCACACGGGGTTTATAGTAGAATCCGTCCACAAACCCCCTGGATACGATCTTCATGAGGTTTGCATAGCCCTCATCATTTTCCGCCAGAAGGACCAGATGATAATACCTGTCATCGCCGGAGGCGTTTTCCCTGTCAAACCTGGACCCCGGCGTCAGATAAACTTCACATCCGATCACGGGGTTGATGCCGGCCTCCCTGGCCGCTTTGTAAAATTCGATCACCCCGTACATGGCTCCGTGGTCTGTAATGGCAAGGGAATCCATTCCCATTTCCCGTGCCCGGGCAATGATCTCCTTTATTTTTCCGGATCCGTCCAGAAGCGAATACTCCGTATGAACATGCAGGTGGGCAAACGCCACAGGGGCCTCCTTTCCGGAACGTGCGCCGGCGGGCGCACCGCTTTTTGAAAAACCGGCCGGCCTTTCAGCCGACCGGTTTCTCTTTCCTCTATCTGCAGGACATTCTGTCAGGCAGATTTTTTACTCAGATATTTTTCAATTCCGTCTATTGCCTGCTGCTCGTCTGTTCCTTCGGCGGTCACCACAATTTTTTCGCCGGAAGTAAGACCAAGCGCCATTAGTCCCATGATACTCTTTGCATTGACCTCTTTGGAATCCGTGTTCAGCATGATACTGCTCTCATACCGGCAGGCTACCTGCACAAGCATGGCGACCGGTCTGGCCTCAAGACCGTTATCAAGTTCCACTACCATAGACTTTTTGATCATAATATCCTCCTCCTTGCAAAATCCAAAAAAACTGTTGATTATCCGTTTCGCAGCCTGTCAGCTATTTCGGTCAGTTTCCGAAGCCTGTGGTTGACTCCGCTTTTTCCGACAGCCGGCTTTAAAGATCTGCCAAGCTCCTCCAGGGTAGCTTCGGGAAATTTTAATCTTGCCTCCGCCATTTCCCTTAAATTTTCAGGCAAACCCTCCAGTCCCGTTTTTTCTTTTATGATCCGGATATCTTCCGCCTGATTCATTGCGGCAGAAATCGTTTTTCCGATATTTGCCGTTTCACAGTTTACCCTGCGGTTTACGAGGTTTCGCATATCCTTCATGATCCGGATATTTTCCAGATCCATCAACGCGGAAGAAGCTCCCATAACCCCGAGTGCTTCCGCGATCTGTTCGCTCTCCTTTAAATAGACGACATGCACTTTTTTCCGAACCGTTATTTTGGCATCCAGCTGAAAAAAAAGCATAACCCTCTGCAGCTGTTTTGCCTGTTCCTCCGTCTGGCAGTCGATTTCAAGGTGATAGAACTTCCCCGGATCCGATACCGATCCGGATGATAAAAAGGCCCCCCGCAGGAATGCCCTTTTGGAATCACTCTGTGCAATAACCCGATTCTCCGTTAATACAGGCATGCAGCCCGAATGATCTTCTGTTTCCGACAGCTTGGTGCTTTCCAGAATATTGCGGATGTCTTTTTCTTGTCTGACACTAACCGTATAACTGCGGTTCATGTTCAGCCGCGTATTCTTCCGGATGGAAAGTTTCGTTTCTATCTTATATGTTTTTTTCAGCAAAGTAAAGTATTTTCTGGCAGTTCCGGCATGCTCCGTCGTAACGGAAAGGACCCTTCCCTCACTTCCTTCGGAATGAATTTTTCCGGCATGACAGATGATCGATGCGATCTCCGCGACCCTGAGATGCCTTGCTTCCGGGATGATGCGGGAAAGCTCGTCTTTAACGTTTGAAGAAAATGACATTCTTACCCTTTCTGTCCGTTCCGGTCCGCATCCCTGTGTTCGACCTTTAGACCGATATCCTCAATGTCCTTCATTCGCCCGGCAAGTGCATTTGCCACGGCAACGGAACGATGCTGGCCTCCCGTGCATCCGATTCCGATCACCAGTTGTGTTTTTCCTTCTTCGATATAATGGGGAATCAGAAAATTGATCATGTCCGTCAGCTTATCCAGGAAACAATCTCCTATGCCGTTTGAAAAAACATAATTGCTGACCTCCTGATCCTCTCCGGTTTTATCCTTCAGAGAATCCTCATAAAACGGATTCGGAAGAAATCTGACGTCAAAAATAAGATCTGCATCTCTCGGAAGTCCGTAGGCAAACCCGAAGGAAAGAACAGTTACAAAAAGGTTCCGGTAGCCTTCCCTGTCTACAAAGATCCGCGACAGTTCCTGTCTTAACTCTCTGGTGAGCAGATTTCCGGTATTGATGATATGATCTGCCTGTTTTCTGAGAAACGCTATTTTTTTCCGTTCTTCCTCTATCCCGTCTTTTATTCTGCCGTCCCTGGCGAGCGGATGGGAACGTCTTGCTTTCTTAAAGCGCCTGATTAACGTATCATTGTCCGCATCCAGGAACAGGATCTCATAATCGATATGGGACTCCTTCATCCCTTTCAGGATCCCCTTCAGGTCTTTCAGTTTTTCCCCGCTCCGGATATCAATTCCGAGAGCTGCACCGTTTCCTCTGTCGTTTTCCTCGGTAAGTTCCACGAATTTCGGAAGAAGATCCACAGGAAGGTTATCCACGCAGTAATAGCCGAAATCTTCCAGCATTTTCAGTGCAGCGGTCTTCCCCGCGCCGCTCATCCCGGTAACGATCACAAACTTCATCAGAATTCTCCTATCATCCTTACTTCGGTTTCCAGTTCCACCCCAGAATTATCCTTTACTCTTTTCTGAACCTCCCAGATCAGATCCCGGATATCCGCTGCCGTTGCATTTCCCGCGTTGATAATAAATCCGCAGTGCTTCTCGGAAACTTTTGCTCCGCCGATCCGAAGCCCGGAAAGACCGGCATCCTGAATGAGTTTTCCTGCAAAGAAACCCGCCGGTCTTTTGAAGGTGGATCCGGCACTCGGATATTCCAGCGGCTGTTTTTCTTTTCTTCTGGTATTCAGTTCCTTCATTTCCGATAAAATTTCTTCCTCATCCCCGTCCTGAAGGACAAGTTTTGCCGAAAGAACCGTTCTGTTCAATGCGGGAATGTTGCTGCTCCGGTAATCGAGTTCCAGTTCTTCAGGCGTAACCACGGACAGGGAACCGTCTGCCTCCAGTATCCGGATTTCCGAAAGGACATCCTTCATCTCGGAGCCGTAGGCCCCCGCATTCATGACAATGGCTCCGCCGAGCGATCCGGGTATCCCGGAAGCAAATTCCATCCCTCGCAGGGAATTTTTTGCCGCCGTGTTTGCCGCCGCGGACAAAAGAGTTCCCGCCTGTGCTTCCATCACATTTCCGGTTACCTTGCTTTTGGAGAGTCCCTTCCCGAGAGCAATGATCATTCCCCGGTATCCCCTGTCTCCCACCAGGAGATTGCTTCCGTTTCCGATTACGGAATACGGCGTATGTTCCGCCAGGCAGGTCCGTACAAGTTCCACAAAACTTTCCATGCTCTCCGGCTCCGCAAAAAGATCGGCAGGGCCTCCTACACGAAAAGTCGTATGCAGACTCATGGATTCATTCTTCCTGAACATTTCCTTTTCTCCGGTCTCTTTTCTCAGTTTCCTTTTTCTTTTTCCATTTCTTTTTCCTTCCGGATCCGCGCAAGTTCCTCTTCCCGTATCCGGTTGATCTCTTTATCTGTCGGAGAAAGGATCTTATCCGTATGTTCCGTTTTCCCCATGTCTTCTCCGCCGGTTCTCATTTCATTCTCTGTTTCTTTTGCTTCCTGCCGGACTTCCTTCCGTTCTGCCGTTTCCTTTTCTTCCTTTTCTTCCTCGCTATGGATTTTTGAATTTTTTTCAATATTGGCCTGAACACGGTTATAAAGTTCCCTTGCGGCATTGTATCCCATCTTCTTCTGCCGGTAGTTCACGGCGGCAGATTCGCAGATGATTGCCAGGTTCCTGCCCGGACGGATGGGTAGCTCGTGACAGACAACTTTATTCCCAAGGAATTCCGTATATTGGTCATCCATTCCGAGACGGTCGTAATCCTTATCCTTATCCCAGTCCTCCAGTTTGATGACCAGATCGATCTGCTGCGTTTCCTCAACGCTTTCTGCACCGAAGAGTGCCTTCACATCGATAATCCCTATTCCCCTGAGTTCGATAAAATATTTGGTGATGTCAGGTGCGGAACCGATCAGCGTCACATCCGAGACCTTCCGTATCTCAACTACATCATCCGATACCAGACGGTGCCCTCTCTTGATGAGTTCCAGAGCAGCCTCACTTTTTCCGATCCCGCTTTCCCCCATGATCAGAACGCCCTCACCGAATACATCCACCAGAACCCCGTGAATGGTGATGCAGGGTGCGAGCTTCACTTTCAGCCAGCGGGTCAGCTCCGCCATCATATCCGTGGTCGCCTTGGAAGTACAAAGACAGGGAACCCCGTAATGATTGCAGTAATCCAGCATCACCTTATCCGGCTGAAGATTTTTTGCAAACAGAATGCAGGGGATCTTGTAACTGAGCAGCTGGTCATAGATCTTCCGTTTCTGTTCCTCTTCCATCTGCTGCATGTAAGACCATTCCACATAACCGATGATCTGAACTCTCTCATTGTCAAAATGAGAAAAATATCCGGTCAGCTGCAGGGACGGCCGGTTCACATCGGGAAGGGTAATGACTATGGAATCCGTGTTGATATTCGGTGTCAGATTTCTAAAATTATTTTTTTGAATCAGTTCGGTAATGGTTACGCCTTCCATTCGGCTACCTTCCTTTCGTTTTCATGGTATCACAACCGTGGAAAAAATCAAAGACGGAGTGTGCACTGCGGCAGTCCATCCCGGGTGCCTCCAGGAGTTCCTTTTCCGATGCATTCCGTATGGCCCCGATTCCCCCGAAATGTTTCAGCAATGCCTTTCGCCGGACCTCTCCTATCCCCCGGATCCCGTCCAGTTCCGAACTCACCTGAAGGCGGGAGCGAAGGCTCCTGTGATATTCAATGGCAAAACGGTGTGCTTCGTCCTGGATGCGCGTGACCAGACGGAATCCTTCCGAATGCGTATCCATGGGGATTTCCCTGTCGTTATAAAACAATGCTCTGGTCCTGTGTCTGTCATCTTTAACCATCCCGCAGACCGGTACATCCTTTTGCAGCTCCCGCAATACGGAAAGTGCGGCATGTACCTGCCCTTTCCCGCCGTCCATCAGGATCAGATCCGGCGGACAGGTGAATTTCTCATCCGTCAGTCTTCTTGTCAGAACTTCCTTCAGGGAGGCGGTGTCATCCGGTCCCGATACCGTACGTATCCTGAATTTCCGGTAATCGCTCTTTTTCGGCTTTCCGTTTTCATAAACCACCATGGAACCGACCGAATTTGTGCCGCTGATATTGGAAATATCATAGGCTTCCATCCGGTGTATATTTTTCAGGCCGGTCAAGGTTTCCACTTCCCGAACCGCCCCCGTGCTCCTGTCTTCTTCACGCTTCAGTTTCTCCCTGTCCTTCAGGAGTACAAGATCCGCATTTTTTTCCGCAAGTTCCACCAGACGTTCCTTCTGGCCCTTTTTCGGTACCACAAGTTCCACGCGCGATCCGCGTTTTTCCGAAAGCCACTGCCGGATGAGGTCGGCCTCCGGAACCGCATACTGCAGGTAAATCTCCCGGGGAAGAAACGGGGTTCCCGCATAGAACTGCTTCACAAAGCTTCCGACCACGGCTGCATCGTCCTCCTCCACCGCGATCTGAAGATAATGATGTTCCCGGCCGACCATTTTCCCTTCTCTGATAAAAAAAATCTGAACCAGTGCTTCCCGTTCGTCTCTTGCAAGAGCGATGATATCCCTGTCTTCCGTGTTCTCCGATGTGATCTTCTGTTTCTGTTCCACATGCTTCACACTGTTTAAAAGATCCCGAAGGGATGCCGCCCGCTCATAATCCATGCAGTCCGATGCTTTCTGCATATCGTTTATGATCTGTTTCTGCACCGGCTCAAATTTCCCGTTTAAAAATTCGAGCGCCGCATCCACCGATTTCCGGTATTCCGCGGCGGAAATATTTCCCGCGCAGGGTGCATCGCACTGATGGATGTGATAATCGAGACAGGGACGTTCCCGGCCGATATCCCGCGGGAGGACACGGCTGCAGTCACGGATACGAAATACCTTATGGATCAGATCCAGTGTGTCCCGGACAGCTCCGGAATCCGAAAAAGGCCCGTAATACCTGGCCCTGTCTTTTTTCAGCTGTCGTGTAAGAAAAATGCGGGGAAATTCTTCCTTTACCGTTACTTTGATGTAGGGATATGTTTTGTCGTCCCGGAGCATGGTATTGTAGCGCGGCCGGTTTTCCTTGATCAGATTGTTTTCCAGCACCAGTGCTTCCAGCTCCGTATCTGTCACAATATATTCAAACCGCTCGATCTGGCTTACCATGAGAGAAATCTGCGGGCCTCTTCCCACGATCCTGCGGAAATAGGAGCGGACACGATTATGAAGATTAACCGCTTTTCCCACATAAATGATCTCGTCATGTTTGTCCCGCATGATGTAAACGCCCGGGCAGGCCGGCAGTTTTTTCAGTTCTTCCCCAATATCGAACAAGATGTATTTCCTCCGCGCAAATGGTCTCCCTCATACTGTTCCTGCATATCCATGTACTTAATGAGACCTTCCGCCTGCTGTTTGATGCTGCCTCCGTATCCGGTAATCCCGTAGGAAAGATAAATGCTGTCCAGATCCTGCTGGGTGATGCCGTCAATATTCCTGATCAGCAGAGCCTTTCTGGCTTCTCTGTCATCCGTATCCAGGAAAGCACTGAGAATCGGATTTACGGCCTCTGTTTTCTCTTCTGCAGGACTTCCGGCGCGTGGATTCCCGCCGCATATTTCTTCCGGTTTCGGGACAATTCTTTCAAACCGGAACTTTTGTTTCACCGCAGGATATTTCTCATGATCCACCTCACTTAAAAAATCTTCCAGCGGGCGTATCCAGAGACGGTAATCCCCGTACAGTGCCTGATAGACCACAGCGGGGGATGCTGTTTCGGAATCGAAGGCAATTCCCACGATCTGATAAAGTTTATTTTTAAAATGCCTGTAAATATCGCCGGAGCGCGGCAGTTCCGAATGATCCATGTTCTTTCTGTCCTTTCCGAATTGTTCCGTTAAAATGAAATTTGTGTCCCAAGTCCTTTTTCCCACCCGCAGGCAAGCCTGCGTGGGAAAAAGGACTTTTGACACTGATATTAAAATTATAGCACATCCGCATCTGCCTATGCTACAATCAGTCGGGGAGTCATTTTTTGCTGAACCTATTGGGGGAAAATATGAAAATCGGATTTGACAATCGGAAATATCTGGCCATGCAGTCGGAACATATCAAAGAACGAATTTCGAAATTCGGGGACAAGCTGTATCTGGAATTCGGCGGAAAATTATTTGATGATTATCATGCATCCCGGGTACTGCCCGGTTTCCAGCCGGACTCAAAGCTGCGCATGCTTCTGCAGCTTGCGGACCAGGCTGAGATCGTGATCGCCATTTCCGCATCCGACATTGAAAAAAACAAGATCCGCGACGATCTCGGGATCACCTATGACGTAGATGTGCTGCGCCTGATCCAGTCTTTTCGCGACAAGGGGCTTTTTGTAGGCTCCGTGGTCATCACAAAGTATACCGGACAGTCCGGTGCGGACCAGTTTAAAAACAGGCTGGAAGCCATGGGAATCAGGGTCTACCGTCATTATGTGATAGACGGATACCCCGGGAACATTCCCCTGATCGTCAGCGAGAACGGCTACGGAAAAAACGAATATATCGTAACCGCAAGGCCGCTCGTCATTGTGACCGCCCCCGGACCCGGAAGCGGAAAAATGGCCACCTGTCTTTCCCAGCTTTACCATGAAAACAAACGCGGCGTCAAAGCGGGATATGCCAAGTTTGAAACCTTTCCCATCTGGAACCTGCCTTTGAAGCATCCCATCAATCTTGCCTATGAAGCTGCCACCGCGGACCTGCAGGATGTAAACATGATCGATCCGTTTCATCTGGAGGCCTATGGCGTTGCCGCGGTAAACTACAACCGGGATGTGGAAATTTTCCCGGTCCTTTCCGCCATTTTTGAGGGAATCTACGGAAAAAGCCCGTATCAGTCTCCGACGGACATGGGAGTAAATATGGCGGGCAGCTGTATTTCCGATGATGAAGTATGCCGGGAAGCAAGCCGCCAGGAGATCATCCGCCGGTATTACAATTCCATGAACCGTCTGGCAAAAGGAGACTGCCAGAGAAATGAAGTCACCAAAATCGAACTGCTGATGAAACAGGCAAACGTTACTGCAGCCTCCCGTCCCGTTGTACAGGCCGCGCTTCTGAAATCACAGATCAGCGACGGGCCCGCTGCCGCTGTGGAACTTCCCGACGGAAAGGTCGTTACCGGAAAAACCACGGACCTGCTCGGCGCCAGTGCCGCCATGCTCCTGAACGCAGTCAAGGAACTTGCCGGCATTCCCCATGCGGTTCACCTGATCTCTCCGACCGTCATCGAACCGGTTCAAAAGCTGAAAATATCCTATCTCGGAAGCAGAAATCCGCGTCTGCATACGGACGAAATTCTGATCGCTCTTTCCATGTGCGCTGCCTCGGATCCCAATGCCGAAAGAGCACTTGAACAGCTGCCGAACCTGCGCGGCTGTCAGGTCCACACCTCCGTAATGCTTTCCGAAGTGGATCTGAAAATCATGAAAAAACTCGGCTTGCAGCTTACCAGCGAGCCGAGATATGAAAACAAAAAAATTTATCATTAACTTTCTATTTGTGCTGTTATCCGTTTAAATTTTTTTCCGTATTGTGAGGTGATTGGTTTCATCCCTGTATTCATAAGAAACCTGATCCATAAGCTTTTTGATGAGAAAAATCCCGAGTCCGCCGATTTCTCTTTCGTTTGACGGAAGCGTTACATCGGGGTCTTCCCGTTTCATCGGGTCATAGGGCTTCCCGTTGTCGCTGAAAGTCATAACGGCCTGTTCTTCATTTATTTGGCAGGATACCTGCAGGAATGTTGCCACGGAATGATTCACGACATTCGAAACGATCTCATCGATAGACACATTCATAGCTGTAACCGTTTTGATGCTCACCTTGTTTTTTGAGAAAAATTCTTCTGCCATGTCAAGAACGTTCTCCACGGTCTCTGTCCCGACTGAAAATTGTTTTGAGATTTCTTCCGAAACATTTTTTTTGGGCCTGAGGCTAAAGTAAAGCATGGTAATATCATCAAACTGCGGGGCCTTTCCCACAAAACCGTCAATTTCATTTTTCATGGATGCCAGGAATTTCGATGCCTCTACGCCGCTGTTTTTATTGAGTGCTTCCTCAAGACGGTCTGTCCCGAACAGTTCCGTATTGGCGTTTGTGGCCTCGGTAACTCCATCCGTATAAACAAAGATCCTGTCACCTGCCTTAAGTTCAATCGTATACTCTTTGTAACGGCCCATATCCATGGCACCGAGGACCATGCCATGCTTATCCTTATACAGTTCAAATCCCTTTCCGGCACGGTAGACCGCAGGATATTCATGCCCTGCATTGGCACACTGCAAAGTGCCGGTTGCAAGATCATAAAGTCCGATCCATGCCGTAACAAACATTTCCGCATCATTTCCGTCGCAGAGACCGACATTTGCCTGCCTCAGGATTTCTGACGCAGAAGCACCTGTCTCCGCCAGACTTTTGATCAGTGTTTTACTCTTCATCATAAACAATGCCGCGGGAATCCCTTTTCCGGAAACATCCGCTATTACCAGTGCCATATGTCCCTCATCCGTAAAGAAGAAATCATAGAAATCACCGCCTACCTCCTTGGCAGGCGTCATGGACGCATAAAGATCAAACTCGTCATGATCGGGAAAAGGCGGAAACACGCCGGGCAATGCGGAAAACTGGATTTCTCGCGCAAATTCCAGTTCGGCATTGATCCGGTTTTCAGCCTCTGAAATATAATGCTTCAGTGTTTTTACCGTGCTGTTGATATCTTCCGAAAGTGAGGTAAACTCAACGCTTGTACGGACATTTACAACCTCATCCAGATTCCCTCCCGTTATTTTTGCAAGAGAATCGTTCACGCGTTCAAGATTATTGACAATAATCTTTTTTACAAGGAAATAAGTCAGAACAAAGATGACCGCAAAAAGCAGGATTTCTGCAAGCGCCGTCTCATAGGCGAAAATATCCCTGTCCATGTACATTTCCTTATTGCTGACCGTAAGAATAATCCCGTAGCCCTCCATGATCTTGTAGAGGCAGTAAGAGGGAACTCCGTTGATCGACGTGCTGAAATACCTGCCGTCCGCAACATCCTGGTTATTCACCAGTTCAGACAGCGTTTTCCCGTTGCTCTGATCGCTGCTGCTGACCACGATGTCATCTTTCAGAATATAGATATTGCCGCTTGTGCCGATATGCCGTTTGGCGGCAACCTGTGAAATATCCGAAAGCCGTTCAACCTGGGCAATATTGTCCTTGTTATATCCGATCTGTATAAATCCTTCCTTCAGCTTTACCCCGACATACATGACGGATATGTTCTTATCATAGGCAATCGGCTGGAAATCCTGAATGAACTCATCTGTACGGCCGGACAAAAGAACCAGAAAAGCCGCGGACTGTTCCCCGGATGCCATATCAAAACCGACATAGTCGGGGTTGCTGGAGGCACATATAATTCCGTTTTTATCAATTACGTCAATTTCATACAGGTTGAGCGCATCCGTTTTCTTTACAAGATATTCGGAATCCACCCGGCTCACTCCGCCCATCTGTTCAATGTTATCCGCAAGACTATAGGCAACGGAAAGTCCCTGCTTTTTCAGCATTGCCTTCCCCGCTCCCAGATTGTCACGGTTTCTTTGAAGTTCCGATTTGATATCCCGGATATTGGTTTCCATGGTAGACTGCATATTGAGCACAGTCATGGAGGTCTGTGCCTTATAAGAAAAGATAAATGTCATCACGAAGACTGCCGTAACAAAAATAAGGAGCCACATCTGAAAGCTTTTGGTTACCGGTACCCGTTCCGCCGGTATCTTGCTGATATCTTTCTTCCAGTCTGCTTTCGGCAGATAAAGCAGCAAAGAGGAAAAGGCAAGCCCGAGTGCCGTAAAAACAATCATGGGTGCCGCAATTGTCCGGACAACTTCAAAAGCCTTGACAATATCCTCCATATGCGTGAGCAGGACTGCCAGCATATGGAATACCTCCATCAAGGCTCCGATCGTAAAGCTGTAAAAGAAGGACGGTTTCTTTCCTTCAAAAAGATACTTATTGAAAAGTGCCGACACAATACCCGCTAAAAGGGTTGAAAGGCAGCAGGCTATTGTGGTATAAGAACCTAATCCTAAATAGGTACCTGCCACATAACGGTCTATAGCACCGATTGTCCCGGCGAAAATACCCGCAAGCGGATCAAAGAAAACACCTGCACTCAGCGGCGCAAGATCCCTTACATTCAGCACCATGCTTCCGTAATTGATGCCCTTATGGGTGGACAGCATCGCCAAAGCTCCGTACAGAACTCCGATCGTAATGCTTCTTGCAAACGGTGAAAATTTGCGCTTCATGACCTTGTCATCAAACACTTTGATGGCAACCGTAATCAGACAGATACACAATGTCAATACCGACATCTTCAGGAGCATACTGCTCATGGTTTTCCCCCATTTACCCGCATTTTAAGCTTTTATACCAGCATGACTTTCTTTTCTTCCGGAGGAACCGGCAGGCCCTTGATTTCACGAAAGATCTGCATGAACTCTTTTCCGGTAATGGTTTCTCTCCTGATCAGGAAATCCGCGATTCTGTCCATAACATCCCGGTTTCCCTTCAGCATATCCAACGCCGACTCATAGGATCTCTTCAGAATATCCATGACCTCCCGGTCAATTTCAGAGGCTGTTTCATCCGCGCAGCTCAGAACTGTTCTGCCGGTCAGATACTGGTCTTCCTCCGTTGCAAGTCCGATCAGTCCAAAGCGGCTGCTCATGCCGTATTTCGTAACCATATCCCTTGCGATCTGTGTTGCCTGCTGGATGTCATTTTCCGCGCCTGTCGTTACCGTATCAAAAACAATCTCTTCGGCAGCCCTTCCGCCAAGCAGACTTACCAGCATATCATCCAGTTCTTTCTTTGATTTCAGGTATGTTTCTTCTTCCGGAACATACATGACATATCCGAGTGCGCCCATGGTGCGCGGCACGATCGTAATCTTCTGTACCGGCTCCGAATTTTTCTGCAGTGCAGAAATCAGAGCATGCCCTACTTCATGATAGGAAACAATTTTACGTTCTTTCTGATTCAGGATGCGGTCTTTCTTTTCCTTTCCCACGAGTACCACTTCCACGGCTTCAAACAGGTCTTTCTGGGAAACGGCATTTCTCCCGTTCTTCACGGCGAGGATAGCGGCTTCATTGATCATATTTGCCAGATCGGAACCGACCGCGCCGCTTGTCGCAAGTCCGATCGCTTCCAGGTCCACCGTATCATCCATCAGCACATCTTTTGAATGCACTTTCAGGATGGCGACTCTTCCCTTTAGGTCCGGACGTTCCACAATGATCCGCCGGTCAAAACGGCCGGGTCTTAAAAGTGCAGGATCCAGGATTTCCGGCCGGTTGGTCGCACCGAGCACCAGAAGTCCCTTGGAGGAATCAAATCCGTCCATTTCCGAAAGGAGCTGATTCAGCGTCTGCTCCCGCTCATCGTTTCCGCCGCCGAAACGGGAATCTCTGGTCTTTCCGATTGCATCCAGTTCATCAATAAAAATAATGCAGGGGGCCATGTCCTGTGCCTGTTTGAACAGATCCCGTACACGGGATGCGCCGACCCCCACGAACATCTCCACAAAATCGGACCCTGTTAAAGAGAAAAAGGGAACGTTTGCTTCTCCCGCCACTGCCTTGGCCAGCAGTGTTTTTCCGGTACCGGGAGGGCCTACGAGAAGCGCTCCTTTCGGCAGCCGGGCACCGATCTTTGTAAATCTGCCCGGATTATGCAGGAAATCCACAATTTCCGTCAGCGACTCTTTTGCTTCGTCCTCTCCTGCCACATCCTTAAATGTAATGCCGGTTTCTTTCTGTACGTAAACCTTGGCATTGCTTTTCCCTACACCCATGATGCCGCCGCCGCCCATCCGACGCATCATAAAGTTCATAAAGAACAGTACAATGATGAACGGAAGGATAAAGCTTGCGATCGAAAAAAGAACAGACGCGGTATCCTGCCTCTCCCGTTTGGTTTCAACACCTGCTTTGTAGAGCCGATTGACGAGATCATTGTCCGTGTCTACGCGTACGGTATAGTATTTGATCCGTGAGGAGTATTTCTGGGAAGAGTCCTTCGCAGTGATCGAGATCTGATTGTTTTTGATGATGACCGATGCTACGTCCCCGTTGTCCACCATCTGCATGAATTCATTGTAGGGAAGTTCCTGCGTCGTGCCTTCCAGGATCCTCGACTGCATCAGCGTCACAAAAGAAAACGTAATCAGTGCCGTAATGATGAGGATCATGATCGTCTGTCCGTTATTCATTTTTCCGGGACCGTTATTGTCCGGCGAACGCTGGGGAGCGTTGTTATCGTTCATTCAATCTCCTTTAAACAAATGATGTGGCATCAAAAGTAATATCACAGATTGCCCGGTATCGCCGGAAAATCCGACGATATTACTTTTTCTCCAGCTTTCCGAGAATTGCCTCTGCCGCAGAGCAGGCCGGACAGTCACAGTATTTTGCACCGGCAGCCTTAAGTTCTATTCCGTGTGCATGATACTTCCCTGCTTTTTCTGCCCCGAATACCCTGATCCCGGCATCTGATTCCGTAAAAGCGATCAATGCATCAATCGGAAGAATATCTTCTTTCAGTTCCGAAATATACTTTTTTGTTTCTGTCTCTTCCCCGTCTGTTCCGACCGCATTGAGCCAGGCATTGGCCGCCTCTTTTGCCTCTGCACAGCAGGATGGGGCATTCAGTAAATCCCGGGTCTTTCCGATTACATAATCCCGCACTTCTTTTTCCATGACTGTTCTCCTTCCGGTTCAAATCCTGATTTGTTAACAGATGTTTCTATTCTAACGAGGTTCCCGTAAAATTGCAAGAACTGCCTGTTCCGGGGCGGCTTCCCGAAACGTTCACCCTTTATTATTTTTCTTTTTTTATTTTTACTCTTTACCGGGAAGTTCTTTTGGTGTATTATTTTTTTGTTCATAGCGGGCAAAGAGGCACGTGAATCAGTGTGCGCTCATTGTCCATTTTTCTTTTTCATCATGATACAGAGGGGAGTTTCATATGCCGGTAAAATATGTATTTGTCACAGGAGGGGTTGTTTCAGGACTCGGAAAAGGAATCACCGCAGCTTCACTCGGACGTCTTTTGAAGGCACGCGGTTATAAGATCACCATGCAGAAATTTGATCCTTACATCAACATCGACCCCGGTACCATGAATCCCACCCAGCACGGGGAAGTATTCGTAACGGATGACGGTGTGGAGACTGATTTGGATCTGGGACATTACGAGCGGTTTATTGATGAAAATCTGACCATAGAAAGCAATGTCACAACCGGAAAAATATACTGGTCCGTTCTCCAGAAGGAAAGACACGGCGACTTCGGAGGCGGAACCGTACAGGTCATCCCTCATATCACAAATGAGATCAAGAGCCGTTTTCACCGCAACCCCAAAGCAGAAGCATCTGAAATTGCGATCATAGAGGTCGGCGGTACCGTCGGCGATATTGAAAGCCAGCCGTTTCTGGAAGCCATTCGTCAGTTCCAGAACGATGTAGGCAGAGAAAATGCCGTGCTGATCCATGTTACCCTGATCCCGTATTTGAAATGTTCCCAGGAACTGAAAACAAAGCCCACCCAGGCCAGCGTACGGGAACTGCAGGAAATCGGTATCCGTCCGGATATCATCATTGCTCGCTCGGAGCTTCCCCTGAGCGATCAGATCCGTTCCAAAATTGCCCTTTTCTGCAATGTTCCCAAGGAGAATGTTCTGCAGAATCCGGATGTGGATGTTTTGTATGAGCTCCCCCTTGTACTGGAAAAGGAACATTTCGCAGAAGCCGTCTTAAAGGCACTCCATCTTCCCAATCGGGAACCTGACCTGAAAGACTGGGAAAATATGATCGATGCCTGGAAGAATCCGGAGAAAGAGGTTACGGTCGCGCTGGTCGGAAAGTATACCCAGCTGCACGATGCCTATATTTCCGTTGTGGAATCCCTGAAACATGCGGGCGTTTCCAACCATGCGCTTGTCAACATCAGGTGGGTGGATTCCGAAACGGTAACGGAAAAAAATGTGCAGGATATTCTGGAGGGTGTTTCCGGCGTCCTTGTTCCGGGCGGTTTCGGGAACCGGGGAATTGACGGAATGATCACCACCATTCGTTATGCCCGGGAAAATAAAATTCCGTATCTCGGTCTGTGTCTCGGGATGCAGCTTGCCATCGTGGAGTTTGCGAGAGATGTGATCGGATTTGATGACGCACACAGCATCGAGCTGGATCCGGCTACTCTCCATCCGGTCATTTCCCTTCTCCCGGATCAGAACGGAATAACGGATCTGGGCGGAACCCTCCGTCTGGGGTCCTACCCCTGCATTTTGGATAAAACTTCCAAAGCCTATGAATTGTACGGAACAGAGAACATACACGAAAGACACCGTCACCGGTATGAAGTAAACAACGATTACCGGGAAGCTCTTACTTCTCACGGCATGAAACTGTCCGGTATCTCTCCGGACGGCAGAATTGTGGAAATGATGGAGGTGCCGGATCACCCGTTCTTTATCGGAACACAGGCGCATCCGGAATTTAAGTCACGTCCCAACCGTCCGCATCCGCTTTTCCGCGGACTCATTGAGGCCGCTCTGGAATATCAGTCACAGCAGAAGTCATAACGGGATTCCGTACAGGATCCGATAACGGTAAAAATAAGAAGTGGGTATCGACCTTTTTTATGATCGGTACCCGCTTCTATTCTGAAACCGGATCTAATCCCATTGGACCCAAGACCTCTTCTTTCTGAAAAATGTAATTCTTAATTCTCTAAGCCATAAATCTGAAACTATGTTGCAGAAACTGTATTACAGAAACTGTGTTGCTGCCTTATCCAAACCATATTCAGTTGTGCTTCCGATCTGTTTCTCCGACCTTCTCATCCTCTTTTATCAAAAAATGATCGCTGCCTTTCAAATCAGCAACATTACATCGGGAGAAAAACTATCGGCTGATCGGCTTCCTGTCTGACCGGCAAACCTTTCCGATCAGAATCCCTAAACTATGCCTTTGGTTTGTACCTCCTTTTTTGATTTCTCTGCCGTTTGTCTAACGGCCTTTCTTTATCTGACTTCTTATGTAGCTTTATTATATCGGATCAGTCAGTATTTGTCAATATATTTATCAATAATCTAACAATTATGGCAATTGTTCTGCACGTATTGTATAATTAATGTAATATTTATATTTTTTCATTAAATTATCAAAATATTTGTGCCTATCCGTTTCTCTTTTTCCCTGTAAAGAAAAGGGCAATGGTTCCCGGACCCGTATGTGACCCGATCACGGTTCCAATGCTGACAATTTTCACCTTTCCCTTCAGATTTTGAAACCGGTTCTCAATCTGAGACGCCAGCATTTCCGCATCCTCCTTACATACCGATTCGCAGATAATGCAGTTTCCCGCATACTCTGTTTTGTCCGAAGCATTTTTTTCCATCTCTGCTTCCAGCGCTTCCATGGCTTTTTTCTTGGTCCTTACTTTGTAACGCGGTGTCAGTTTCCCTTCATCGCTCACATTCAGGATCGGACAGATATTCAGAAGCCTTCCTACAAAAAAAGCCGTGCGGCTGATACGTCCTCCCCGGAAATAACTTGTCAGATCGGAGGAAAAGAACCAGTGATTGACCGTAAGTTTCTTTTCCTCTGCATAGTCTTTCAGACCGTCGATATCCATTCCCGCATCACGGGCATCTGCCAGCATCTCCATAAAAAGGCCGTAGCCGGAGGAAGCGCAGAGAGAATCCACCACATAAAGTTTCCGATCCGGATATTTTTCCCTCAGTTCAGACGCAGCCGTGCAGGCGGAATTGTAGCTCCCGGAAATCCCCGAGGACAAACTGATATGAAGAACATCCTTTCCATCTTTCAGAAAAGGCTCCCAGAAATCCGTATATTCCTGTACATTCACCTGGCTTGTTGTCGGCTGTGAGCCGGCTGCAATTCTCCGGAACAGTTCGTCAAAAGGAACGCTTTTCCCGAGATCGTCCGGATAGGTCTTCCCGTCCAGTGTAAAGTGAAAGCAGACAAAAGGAATATTCCTCTCCTGAAAAAAATTGTAAGGCATGTCCGCTGTAGAACAGCAGCACAAGACATAATTTGTCATTAACAATTCCCCCTGTATACCCATTTTAGTCTTTGTGAAGCAATTTCCGTAAGCTCCTTTATTTTCTGTACCGGTGTCGGTTCCCGATCCGTCATATGCCACCGCGGAAAAAAGCGGGTAATATGAAGCGGAATTTCGGGGTCGATGCCGGCAATCCAGGCAGATATTTCTTCCATTTCCTCCGGGCTGTCATTCTCCCCCGGAATGATCAGCGTCGTCAGTTCCACATGGGAACCTGCCGCTGCCCTCCGGACGGTATTCTGAACCGTGTACAGATCTCCGCCCCAGTCCCTGTATTTTTCCGGCCGGATGGTCTTCAAGTCTATATTCCATGCATCGATCAGCGGCAGGACCTCATCCAATACCGCGTCCGCCGCCATTCCGTTGGAAACGCAGACATTGTGAAGCTTTTCCTCCTGAATAAGCTTTGCCGTATCACGGACAAACTCCCAGCCGATGAGCGGCTCATTATAGGTATATGCCAGTCCGATATTGCCGCAGGAAACCAGTTGTTCTGCTTTCTCCGAAAGCTGTTTCGGCGTCATCCGGACATATTCAGCTTCTTTTTTTGAGACCTGCGAAATTTCCGCATTCTGGCAGAACGGGCAATGCATATTGCAGCCGTAGCTCCCGACAGAAAGAATACAGCTTCCCGGATAAAACCGTTTCAGCGGTTTCTTTTCGATCGGGTCCAAAGAAATAGAAGTGACTGCACCGTAACTGTCACCTCTTACCACCCCGTCCGTACAAACCCTTGCCCGGCATGCACCTTCTTTGTTTTCAGACAGGATGCATCTGTGCGGACAGGATACGCAGACCGCCCTTTCCTCCATTTAATAATGCCTCACTGCTTCAAAGCGCTGAAGCGCAACCGGTTCTCCGGGCATAATACCGGCCTTCTGCATGGAAATCCGGATCTGTTCTTCCGGCGTGTCCACCCCCTCCAGATCCGGAAGAAGAAGGCCTCTCCGATGTCCGTTTGCCACAATAACGCCGTATTTTCGGGGATCCAGTTCTTTTGCAGAAACGATATCCTCCGGTTTTGTCAGCACGTCCACACTGTATTCCAAAAAATCCAGTTCCCCTGCCGTGACCTCCGGAAACCGCGGATCATAGATTCCGGCGCTGACCGCATTGTGAATGATCTCTTCCGCAAGATTTTTTTCCACAGGTTCTATGGTCCCGATGCACCCCCTCAGGTTTCCGTTCTCTTTCAGGGACACAAAAGCACCGGCACTGTAATCCGTGAGTTCTTTCGGAAGCATTTCTTCTTTCGCGCTCAGAATACGCTTCTCCCTGATATAACATTCCAGGGACTTTTTTGCAAGCTTTACATAATCATCCATAAATGTACCCGCTCCGATCAGCTGAAATTGTAAATTTTCTGTTCTCTGATTTCAGGCACTGCAGAATCATCGCAGATTTCACGAATGGCATCCGTAAAAATCCGGCAGAAATCTTCTCTGGAAATATAAGGTCTCCTTGCGGGCTGGCGTTCTGTGACCCAGGGATAATACGTCTCGGATACAGGATAGGTGATGCAGTAAACGTCATGGTTTGCATCTTTCGTAATATCCAGTGCCATCCGGTTATCCTTTTTATTTGCAATATCGGCGATCACCTTCGCAACAAACACATCATTTTCATACATGCTCACCAGGGATTCCCCGTCCTCACACCATCTTCCTTTTGCAGCCAGTCTCAGTTCCTCCGAATCGCGGTTCAAATCCCTTGCGATATAGGGAAGAATTTTATCATAAGAAAGATGAATTATGATTTCCGAGATCTTGACCCCGTAACCTTCCGTATAATTTTCAGCCATTGTCAATCGCCTCCCTCCTATGGAACACCGGAATTGAGCAGGTCCTGCTCTTTCAGTATACTATATTTCACACTTTTACGGCAGGAGTTGATACGGTATAGAAGCACACCCCGTATCCGACTCCGAAAGGCCCTTCATAAGAAAGTTTTTCCGCTTTGTAATCCAGATCTGCCATTGCTCCCGCAAGCATGCAGAACCCCCGCTGTCCGCATTCTCCTGCCCTTTCACAGAAAGATTCGTCCAGAGAAAGAAGGCGGTCAAAATCCCCCTTCCCCATGATATCCATGATCTCACGGTCATATTCCGGCCCTTCTTTGCGAAAACCGTAAGGACCGTCTTTTTTCAGGTAATGGGACAGATCCCCGCTGGCAATGAAGAAAACCCGGCGGTTCTGTTTCTTTGCCTCCTTTGCCACAACTTTCCCGAGTTCATAATGGACAGAAAAGGGAAGACCCGCTATGCCGATGCGGACCAGCTCATAGGCTGCATCGAACCCGTTCAGAAAATACAGCGGGATCATGGTCGCGTGATCGAGTTCCGGTGAAGCATGCGAATCTCCTTCTGTCCCCGCCGGTATTTTTTCTTTTTGTGCTTCCCCGGAAACAGCAGAAACCAGATCCGCATCGTACCGGGCCTGTATTTTTATCTCTGCCGCCCCAAAGTTCCCGAAATCTCCCCGCGCACTCTCTCCCGGAGATATATGAATATAGTCTCTGTACATGACACTGTGCGGAGAAACCACCACCACTGTTTCCGGTTTCAGAGCTGCAATTCTTCTTCCGACTTCCCGATAAGCTTTTACTGTTTCGGAAATGACTTTTTCCTCTCCTCTTCCGACTTCAGGAATAATGCAGGGAGGATGCGGTACCATACAGCCGCCGATTATTCCCATTTTTTTCCCTCCGGTATAAAGTACCGGTATTCTGTTTCCTGCTTTATACTGCTTATAGTATAGCACAAAAAAATCTCCGCTTTTCAGGGAGATTTTCCGGATGCCGTTTATTTCTCAAAGTTCTTTTTTTTCCGTCCGAACTGCAGGATAACCGCCGATAAAAGAAAAAGGATCCCTGCAGCCGTATAGACCGTTTCAAAGGGAGTCGTTGTCCCGTATATCTCCATGATCCCTCTCACGAGACTCCCGGCCGTCCATGTCATAACCCCGGAATTCCAAAGATTTTTTGCCGCCTGCTCCGGACAGGAAATCCTTTCATCTGCTTTTAAAAACACAAACGGAAGAACTCCGAGAAAAAAAGGATACAGGCACAGGCATATCATGGACAGCGAGTAAACCCCGTGACTGAAGCACTCATAGACAACGGAAAACACCAGGCAGAATGCCGCTGCCGCAATATAATGCTTTCCCGTTTTGCTGATTTTTTTATTTTTTTCCGATATAGACAATGTCACTCACGCTCCTTTCACTGATCTTATTTCCGTTCGTAGTCGGTTTATTCACGACAGAACCGTTGAAATACATGGTCGATGATCCGCCGCCGTCCAGGTTATAGGCAGTTTCACAGCCAAGGGTATCCGCCATGAATTCTGCCAGTTCCTTAACGGAAAGCCCGGCGCTTTCCCCGGTTCTTCCGTCCGAAACCACAAAAACATAATGCAGGCTGCTGATCATCCCTATTGCCGTCCGCGGATTGCTCGCCATGGCTTTCTGCACTTCCGTCCGGTCAGACACGGCGACCGTCCCATTCTCAACCAGCGCCGGGCCGAAGGAGAAAACCTGCCAGGCGTTCCGGTTCAGGAGTTCCGCTGCGGTAATGTCTCCTTCCCGAATGATCTCCCATGTCCCGTCCGGATAAATAACCAGATCCTCCGTATCGGTTCCGGAGGATTTATCCCGGTAAAGCGTTCCGTTCCGGATCACATAGCCGGAATTCTGCGCTCCGTAATAATCCCCGTTTATCGCAAGGACCGCATCATGTTCCTCCGCCATGGCGGAAGTTTTTTCCGTGACATTTTTTCCGTAGGTGTTCTTTGCCAATGCCGTTTTCAGCTGATCTGCGGATGAAAGCGTAATATCCGCCGCATAAATTTCCGTGTTATTTTCGCGGTAGGTCGTAATCCCGATCGTAATGCCGTTATCTGAAAAGGATTCTGAGGAGGATTCCTTCGTCACAGCGGAATCGGCCGTGGCGGTTTCGGAAACAGTTTCCGCAGATACCGTACTGTCTCCCGCCGTCCGCTTTACCGTTGCCTTTTTCAATGCTTTTTCCATGGCCGCATCCCGGCTTTCCGTTTCTTCGGAAGATGAAACGGAAGATACCGCTGCATCGGATACTGCCGTGAAACTGCGCGGGATCACAAAGGTATCCAGGAGCACATAGGCAGTGAATGCCGTAAGGATCATTCCGCAGACCCACAGCCATTTTCCGGATCTCAAAAATTTCATGTATTTCCTTCTTTCTTTTTAAAAATAATAAATTTCTGTACCATAAAACTCATCATGAAAAATGTGATCTCCGTCAATATCTTGGCAAGAAAGCGGTGAATGCCGGCTCCGTTCACAAGGATCTCCAGCCATGCCGTGTTGAACACCAGAATGAATGCCGCCAGAGCCGCATACTGCACCAGGGATTTTGCGGGATGTTCCCGGTTTTTGAAGATATATTTTTTGTTGACCGTATAGTTGAAAGAGGCGCTCACCACACGTGCGCATACATTGGCCGCTCCGATCATGACCGTGCTTCCAAAGCCGGAAAACAATGCGGAAAAAACAAGGAACATCCCGTAATCCAGAATAAATGAAACAAAAGAAGATGCTGCAAATTTCAGGATATCCCGGTAGATCAGAAACGAATCCCGAAATACATGAAAATGAGATCCCTTGTTGTCATTCAGATAAACGGTTTCGATCGGTACCTCCCGAAGAGGTATTTTTTTCTTTGCCGAAGCGATCAGCATATTCATTTCGTATTCATAGCGTTCCCCGGGAATCCCTGTAAGGAACGGGACCATATCCAGATGAAAAGCCCTGAGTCCTGTCTGCGTATCGCTGATGCCGGTTCCGGTAGCCAGCTTGAAAACCAGCCCCGTAATGCCATTTCCGAGTCTGCTGCGGAGAGGAACTTTCCCCTCGAATTTTCTGCACCCCAGCATAAGACATTTCCGGTATACCTTTGCTTCATCCGCTATTCTGAGGACATCTTCCGCTTTATGCTGCCCGTCCGCGTCCGCCGTAATAATGATGCTCTCCTTATCCTTGTCCGCTGCAAGGGACTGCAATCCTGTTTTTAAAGCGTATCCCTTTCCCCTGTTCGTTTCATAGGAAATCACATTTGCATATTTTTTTGCCTGTTCGAATACGCTCCGGTACTGCGGGCCGCTGCCGTCATCGACAACAACCAGTCCGAATCCGTCTCTCTTCAGTTCTCCCAGGAAATGAATCAGCTTTGCATCCGGTTCATAGGCAGGGATCAATACCGTTTCTTCGCACATTTTTTCCCCTTGAAATAAGATGATGTGGCCGCCAAAAGTAATATCACGGATTGCTCCCGCAATCCTGCCAAACATTCGGAATTCATGGGGCCCCTGCCCCACTTCTTCCTCATATTTGGGCGTGTCCCAAGTCCTTATTCCCACCTGCAGGCATGCCTGCGTGGGAAACGGACTTTTGACACTGATATCATAAAATAATCGCGTATGATGTTTTTTCTCATCATGCGCGATTATAACAAGGCAAGTTTAAAATAAGTTGAAATTGTCTACTGCATCATTTTGCTTACATCGACCCATTCTTTAAATCCGGAGCACTCCTCCAGTTCCGGAACCGTGAGTTCCACGGCACTCCTGTCGTTTCCGGCCGCCGGATAAACCTTATCGAACCTTTTCAGGGAATTGTCCAGATAAACCGTCACGGAACTCTTTACATCAAAGGGACAAACACCGCCCATCGCATGTCCTACTTTTTCCGGCAGTTCCTCCGGTCTGATCATGACCGCCTTCGTATGAAACTTTTCCTTGAATTTATGGTTATCGGTCTTCACATCACCCGCAAGCAGGATCATGACCGGCTGACCGTCTACCAGAAAAGTCATGCTTTTGGCAATTCTCGCCGGTTCACATCCCACTGCAAGCGCGGCAAGTTCCACCGTTGCACTGGACTCTTCAAATTCGTGTACCCTGTCTTCCAGATTCCATTTTTTCAGATAGTTTTTTACCGTATCAATTGACATCTTTATCTCCCCCGCCGATGCTTATTTGGTAATCAGAGAAAAATCATCATAGGTCGCATCGATCACATTCCCGTCTTTAAAATAAATAAAGATGACCTTTTCACTGTTGATGTCGGTCCCGAACTGATATGTCACGGAATAAACATGATTTTCACCGGGCTCTGTCTGACTGAAGGGCTGACCGTAGGTGGAAAGAACATCCGTCCAGGTTGCACCCATGGGGATTCCGTACAGTGTAAGATCCGGATCCCTTTCCAGACTCACCACTTCTATCCCGTGAATGGTACAGTCACGAACCAGCATGCCGTCCGATGTTGTATTTTTGACATTCAGCTTGATGTGGCTGTAGGAACCCTTGTACTTTACACGACAGGAACCGCTCTCTCCCGGCTGCAGGACCACATCGGCTCCCTCAAATTCAAAATCTTCCTTTTCCAGACCCGAAAAAGAAGTAGGAACACTGATGGTCTTTCCGAGTGCGGTGACCATGGCTGTTCCGACCTGGTCATGCCTGACCACCTTGCAGGGCCGGTCGGATGCATCTGTTTTCTCTTCGGCACTTTCGGTCTGCAGATTGCTTCCCGTTGCCGGGGTTTCCTCTTCCGTTTCCGAAGCTGTTTCTGCTTCCATTGTCAAAACCGTTTCATCCGTTGAAGAATCAATTTCAGAAGAAAGCGCCTTTTCTTCCTTCTTTTGTCCGCAGGAAGAAAGTGCCAAAACACAGAATAAGACGGGCAGAAGTATTTTTTTGCCTGTCATGTTCCTTCACCTCCGTATGGTTTTTCTCGCTGTAAATCCCGTTCGTTCCGACTTGCTTTTCTGATAAAACAGGCGTTTTTCGTGCGGACAACAGGACTTGAACCTGCACGGTCTCCCACCAGCTCCTAAGGCTGGCGCGTCTGCCAATTCCGCCATGTCCGCAGTATTGAGTAACGGCATCCGGCATCCGGAAAACACCGGTCATAAACCGCGTGAAGATCCGATGCAAAAGCCCTCCGTAACGCAAAGCAAAAACAAATATCACCGATCACAAATCGGAAAAGTGAAATTCGGATTTTACGGAACAGAGTTTCCTCAACAAAAAAGTTCAGCCTTTCGGCATGAACCTATTCTAATAGTGCAAAACCTGCTTGTCAACAAAAGGAAAAATGTCCGGTCGGTGTTAATCCCGCTGTTCCCTTCCCGACCTGCGGACTACATCAGTTCCTTCTCGAGATCCTGCCTGCTGAAAAAGAACTTTTCCACATCTTTTTCCGGATTGTAAATTCTTCCTGACCAGTTCCCCTGATCCGATACCTCCATATAAACCGCCAGCGGTTTCGTCTCCTCCTGAATGGATTTTGTCCACCCGCGGCAAATCCGGGATGTCATATTCTCCCGGTTCAGTTTTTCCAGATGTCCGGTTATTTTTTCCAGCTGACCGAAAAAAGATTCCCCGGTTGAAAAAAAGAGGGGACGACCGGCAAAAACACAGGGATTCAGAAAATATCCCGAAAAATCATTTTTCCCGTCCAGATAGATCAAAAGAACGAAGCTGAATTTATAATCTTCTTCCCTGTCTTCTCCCGTAAGCCGGCCTCCCGGAAAAAAACAGCGTATGGGCCTGTAACCTTCCCCTGAAGTTTTCATTTTCGTGCCTCCAACCGGACTGCCCTGCAGATCCTCTGTTTATAAAGACACTGAAAAATACAAAACCGTTCATTTTATCCGCATCTTATGATGTGACCGCCAAAAATAATATGATGTGGCCGCCAAAAGTAATATCAATGATGAAACAGCCGTATCCCCGTAAAACACATCACCATGCGATAGCGGTCACAGGCGGCTATGACCGCATCATCCCGCACGCTCCCGCCCGGCTGGACCACATATTTTACACCGCTCTTTGCGCCGCGGTCTATGTTATCGGAAAACGGGAAAAAAGCATCCGAACCCAGTGTCACATTTTTTGCATGCTGCTTCAGGAAAGAAGCTTTTTCCTCTCCGGTAAAAGGTTTCGGACAGGAAGTAAAATACTGCTGCCACGCCCCGTCCTTCAGAAGATCTCCGCTCTCGCTCCCGAGGAAAAGATCTATTGCATTGTTTCTGTCCGGCCGCTTAACATCCTCCCGGAACGGAAGCTCCGTCACAGCCTCACTTTGTCTTAGCCACCACAGATCCGCCTTGCTTCCGGCAAGCCGCGTGCAATGAATCCTGGACTGCTGACCGGCACCTACCCCGATTGCCTGTCCGTCGCAGGAAAAGCACACGGAGTTCGACTGGGTATATTTTAAGGTGATCAGTGAAACCATCATATCCCGTACCGCATTCGGCGAAAGTGTTTTCTCCTTCGTGACAATGTTTTCAAAAAGACTTCCGTCAATACAGACATCATTTCTTTTTTGTTCAAAAGTAACCCCGAAAACGGTTTTTCTCTCGATCGGGTCCGGTATATAGGACGGATCTATTTTTACGATATTATAGCTTCCCTTTCTTTTCCGTTTCAGGATGTCCAGCGCTTCCGGTTCAAAACCCGGCGCGATGACACCGTCGGATACTTCACGGGAAATGATCCGTGCCGTCACTGCATCGCACGGATCGGAAAGAGCCGCCCAGTCCCCGAAGGAAGACATGCGGTCCGTTCCCCTTGCTCTTGCATACGCACACGCAAGCGGACTGTCATCGAGTCCGTCTATATCCTCCACAAAACAGGCCTTTTTCAGAGGCATTTCCATCTTAAGCCCGATTGCCCCGGAAGTGGGACTTACATGTTTGAACGATGCCGCAGAAGGGATGCCGGCCGCTTTTTTCAATTCCTGTACCAGCTGCCAGGAATTCAGGGCATCCAGAAAATTAATATAGCCCGGCCTGCCGTTCAGGACCTCCAGCGGAAGATCCCGTCCGTCCGTCATAAAAATTTCCGCAGGTTTCTGATTCGGATTACATCCGTATTTCAATTCGTAATTTTTCATGTTTTCATCTTACACACGAAGAGACCGTCTGTCAAACTATTCCCCCAAACCGGTGCGGATTCTCCCGGTCTTAAAAGCCGCTTCCCGGAAACGGTAAGGCAACCCCCGGTTATTCTGCCGCTACAAGATTTTTTATCCAGATTTTGGTCCGTACCAGAGAAAATCCTATGATGCATTTGATAAAGTCCAGCAGATTCACGATCAGAAAGACCGTAAGGATAGGCAATGCCGTCCTGTTTGCAAGAAGCCATGCCGCCGGTACCGGCACGATCCATGTATAAAAGCTGTCGGAAAGAAACGTGATAAAGGTCCTCCCGCCGGAGCGCATGGTAAAGTAAGCCGCCGCCGCGAAACCGAAAATGGGCATACAGCAGCTGACTACCAGAATGAACTCCGTTGCCATGAGCCGTATGTTTTCTTCCGTATTATACATAAGCGGTATATAAGGAGAACACAGTGCCAGTACCGCGCCCGTCAAAACAGAGCCCATGACGGAAAGCATCATCATGCGGTAAGCGGTCCTTCTGGCCTCCTTCAGATGATTGGCTCCCAGCTCATGTCCGACGAGAATGGTCGTTGCATTCCCCAGCGACAGATAGACCTCATAAAAAATCTGGGATACTGTATTGGTGATATTGACTGCCGCAATGATGGGCAGCCCCCTGACGGAATAGCACTGCAGGAGGAAAGCCTGTCCGAGTGACCATAATAATTCATTGCAGAGCAGCGGCAGGCTTTTCCCCATGATCTTTACAGCCAGTTCCTTCGGAATGGAAATGCGGTCGAAGAGTCCTTTTAAAAAAGGATAATTGATCCGGTCTCTGTGCGAAAAGAAAATCACGACAAACATTTCTACAAAACGTGAAATGACCGTGGCGATGGCGGCTCCGAGGACCCCCAGTTTCGGGAAACCGAACAGACCGAAGATCAAAAGACTGTTGAGCACAAAATTTGTTGCCATTGCAACAATACCTGCCTTCATCGGCAGCATCGTTTTTCCGGATTCCCGAAGTGTTCCGGCATAACACTGGGTTATGGCAAACGGGAAAAGGCCCAGGATCATAACGGACATATATTGCTTTGCATAGGTAAGTGTAGCCATGCGGTCCCCTGCCGCCGTATCCGCCGAAATATAGAGTTCGGCCAGCCTCGTACCGTACAAAAAAAATACGGTCCCTACTGCAGCCGTAAAAAGAATGGACATGAGAAATTTGAATTTCAGAGTGTTCCTTACTCCTTCAAAATCTCCGCTTCCAAAAAACTGTGCGCCGTAAATTCCGGCACCCGCCACCGCACCGAAAATGGTGATATAAAAAACAAACAGCATCTGATTGTCAATGGCAACCGCAGACATGGGAAGCGTTCCCACCTGACCGACCATGATATTATCAAGCAGACTCACGATATTCGACAGCGTATTCTGTATGATCATGGGTAAAACCACAGCAAAAGTACGGCGATAGAACTGTCTGTCTCCGAATAGATTATCCTTTATCACTGCTCTGTTCAATTTTATTCTCCGTTCAGCAGTATATGACTGCCGAAAGGCTGTCGTGATTTACTGCATTTGTAATTTCCGAATAAAAATCCGGAATGTCCGCGCAAAGATATTTTTTCAGCTGCGGATCTTCTGCATAATTCCGATTGATCAGTCTGTTCGTGAGGTCCTCAAGTTCCTGTATGATTTCCTCTTTTTTCAGACGGATCAGTTTTTCTGTCAGTTCTTCTTTTTCTTCTTTCGAATAATTCTCCGGGCTGACCCTTCTGTTGATCAGCGCGGATGCCATCAGATTCCGATATACGAATGCACAGATATTGATCAGTAGTTCTCCGTAATTTCCGTTCCAGCCGTTCAGGATATGTTCGATATAATCTGTCGGGATCCGATGCAGAAAACGCTGTTCCAGTTCGATAAAGAAAAGATATTGCGATATCCAGTCAATCCCGCTCCTGCCCCGGCTGCGGATCAAAACCGGATAATCCAGTGTAAGCACATTCTCCTGCGGTTCAAATCTGGCATCATAATGTGCAAAGAATTCCGGAAATCCCTTTTCAACCGTATCGCTGTAGGCAATATTTCCGTAGGACCTGAATCCGGACAGAATTCTGCCAAAACGTTCCTGCGCTTTCTCTGTTTTGTAAAGCACGATCCTGAATCCGTTTTCGTATGCTGTGTCCGCACGGACGTCTTTGACTGCGGGAACGGATTTTCCCCTGCCGCTTTTTTCATATTCCCGGATACAGTAAACAACTGCCTGCGTGAGCTGTCTTGCCTTGTTGAGAGAAACCGATGTACTCTCTTTGCCCGTATACCGGTCCGTCAAGTCTGCTATGATCGGAATCAATTCTTCGGGTTCGTATTCCAATATTCTTCTCTCCAGTCCTGATTTTCTCTGATGTTTCGCGCAAATTCTTCCAGACAGGTATCTTCCAGATAATCCAAAGATCCCTGACAGTCCCCCTCAAACTTTTCCTTCATGTAGGAAATCAGTTCATCATCCGTAAGATCATCCATGGCTTCGTTCTTATACTGATAAAAGATCTCCTGCAGCCTGCCAAGCGTATCCGCATAGTTGTCCTGCCAGATATAGGCAGAATCGCAGAACGCGGCAATCAGTTTTTTCAGGATGCCGCCGCGGAATTCCACCCGTTCCTGTTCCTTTAAAATACCCTTTCTTTCCTGAAGAAGCACCTCGATATCTTTTCCGGCAAGACTCAGTCCGAAATTCTGCGAATAGTCGTTCATGGTCTGAATCTCTTTCACCTGCCGGCTGTCCTGATACGGCTGAAAAAACTGCTTATTGTCCATTTCCGCCTCCGCTTTTAGATGATCCGGAATCCATTCTGAAACGCACGGTCTGCACAGCCGCCGTCCTACCTTGTACACTCTCCGCAGATCTTTTGCAATTCTTCCGTTGAAAAAGTATAACTCTTACTGCAGAATTGGCAATTCAGTGTAACAGGTTTCTTATCCCGGATCAACTCCGTCAGTTCTTTCTTTCCCATGGCGATCAGAACCTTTGTAACTCTTTCCGGGCTGCAGTCACATTTGAATTCTGCCGGGACTTTGTCCAGAATTTTCAGATCCTCTGTCCCCAGAATATCTTTCAGGATCCGTTCCGGAGTTTCGCCGTTCCGAAGAAGATCCGTTACATTCGGCGTGGCGGCTATTTTCCTTTCCAGTTCCGCAATGACTTCTTCCGGACAGTCCGGCATAAGCTGTATCATATAGCCGCCGGCTTCCCGTACCGTATTGTTTTTATTCATCAGTACCCCGAGAGCAACGGCGGAGGGGACCTGTTCGCTTACCGCGTAATAATACGCTAAATCCTCTGCGATCTCACCCGTTCTGATCTCTACCTCCCCGGAATACGGTTCCTTTAAACCGATATCTTTCATTACATGAAGAAAGCCTTTCCCGACCGCACCGCCCACATCGAAATGGCCGTCTTTGTTCGGCGGCAGGATAACCGCCGGATTCTTCACGTACCCTTTCACATTTCCCTTTGATCCTGCTGTTACCGTAATCCCGCCGATCGGTCCGTCACATACATACTGGATGGTCAGCGCATCTTTCTCACCCTTCATGGTAATTCCCATCATCAGCGCCGCCGTTGCACATCGTCCGAGCGCCGCTGTAGAGACAGGGCTCAGATTATGGATTTTTCTTGCCGTTTCGACAAGGTCTTTTGTTGTTGCGGCGAACACACGAATACGGTCATTTGCCGCCGTCGCCCGGATAATATAATCGCTCATGTTAACGTCATGTCTCCTTCTTTTACCCATCCTGCTTTCCTGACCAGGGAATTGATAAGAGGACAAAGAACGGCCGGAAGAACAAAACAGATCAGGATAAGTCCCGCCCAGTCAAATGAACTGACCGCTGCTTTTTTTCCTGCCGCGATATCAGAGAGCCATCCCGTATAGACCCCGATCTGACCGACCAGTCCGCATGTCCCCATACCGGCGGAAACAGGCGTCCCGTTCATCTCCATTTGAAAAAAGCAGGTGGCCAGAGGTCCTGTAATGGCGGAGGTAACGATCGGCGCTATCCAGATCCGCGGATTTTTTACGATATTTGCCATCTGCAGCATAGAGGTTCCTATTCCCTGCGAAACAAGTCCTCCCCATTTATTTTCCGGAAAACTCATAACGGCAAAGCCTATCATCTGTGCACAGCATCCTGCCACTGCCGCGCCTCCCGCAAGTCCGGACAGGCCGAGAGCCGCGCAAATGGCCGCCGAAGAAATGGGAAGAGTAAGCGCTATCCCGACCACTACCGATACCAGGATCCCCATTAAAAAAGGCTGCAGATTTGTGGCCCACATGATGATATCTCCGACTTTCATGGCGGCGGTACCGAGTGCCGGCGCCCACCAGGCGGAAAGCGCTGCGCCTATGCCTATCGTCACAAGAGGTGTAACCAGAATATCCACCTTTGTTTCTTTTGAAATTGCCTTTCCCGCTTCGGCGGTGATGATTGCAACAAACAGGACTGCAAGCGGCCCGCCGGCCCCTCCCAGTGCATTCGAAGCAAATCCGACACTGATCAGGGAGAACAGAACAAGCGGCGGACAATGCAGGGCATATCCGATGGCGGCAGCCATAGCCGGCCCGCTCATGGCCGTTGCAAGCCCTCCTACCGTATATTCCGTTTTGGCGATCACGGCAACCGGTTCCGTCAAAAATCCGATATGAAACTGTGTCCCGACCGTATTGATGATCGTTCCGATCAGAAGGGAACAAAAAAGCCCCTGTGCCATTGCACTGAGTGCATCGATCCCGTAACGTTTCCACGAGATCACGATATCTTTCCTCTTTAAAAATGCCCTGAACTTTTCCATTTTCATTTTCTGTCCTTACCCGTCATGTGTTTGTATTTTAATCTACCCCAACCCGTTTGTCGACAGATATCTCCGCCTGTCCTGTTCCCGTATTTTAAAGACCGGTCAGTATTTTCCGGCGGATTGCGGACCTGTACCGATCGGAAACGCGCGCCGCGGGGGCACCTTCTCCGAAAAAATCCGTCCGGATCTGCGGACGGATTCTGGGACAATTTTCAAATGTATGCATTCAATGCGAAAAGAAGGTTCCTACACTCTTCCCTTCGATGATATCATACAAGTCCTCAGGTCTCTTGCCGTTGGTGATCACTGTGCCTATCCCCTGCGAAAGAGCCAGATTTGCCGCCTGCAGTTTTGTCCTCATACCGCCGGTTCCCCTTCGGCTTCCCGCTCCGCCCGCCAAGGCATATGTACTTTCATCGATATGATCGATCTGCGGAATCCGTTTTGCATCGGGAAATAATCTCGGATCTCTGTCATATAGTCCGTCGATGTCCGAAAGAATAATCAGTCTGTTGGCACGGCAGAGGACTGCGACCACCGCGGAAAGCATATCGTTATCGCCGAACAGCCTGTCTTCGGATTCAATCTCCGTATAGCTTACGGAGTCATTCTCATTTACAACAGGAATAACGCCCAGTTCCAGAAGCGCATTGAACGTATTGGTCAGGTTCTCCTTTTTCTCTTCCTGTTCGATATCTTCCGCATTCAGGAGGATCTGCGCCACCGTTTTATCATATTCTCCGAAAAACTTATCATATAAAAACATATTGGCACACTGACCTACTGCCGCCGCCGCCTGTTTCAGACGCATACTGGACGGCCGTTCCTTCAGGTTCAGTTTATTCGCACCGACGGCAATGGCGCCGGAAGAAACCATGATCACTTCGTATCCCCGGTTCTGAATATCCGACAGAACGCGGGCAAGATGCTCAAAACTCCTTAAATCATTTTTCCCGTTTTCGTTTGTCAGGGTCGATGTACCTATTTTTACCACGATTCTGTTTTGAATGAGACTCATCCTGTTTCTCTCCGTTTCCTTCATTCTGCATTGCCTTATTATACACCTTTATGCTTTCTTTGCCAGATTCCAATGATTTTATCCCGTTTATCCTGTAAATTTTCATTTTTGTCACGGATGGGATATAACAGATTTTTCCCCTTTTCAGCGGTCAAATGCGGGATATGCTTTTCTCATTACAATCGTATTTCAATAGAACAAACGTTCCTGAATTGTAGAAAATAGAAATAGAAAGTATAATCCTAAGGAAAAGGAATAGAAAAAATATTTTTTAAGTACTGAAAAAAGACAGGATGGCTAAGGAGAATATCGTGGGGAAATATATATTGAAACGAACTGTATTCGGTCTGCTCACTTTATTTGTTGTTGCTTCTCTTACTTTTGTTCTTATGAATCAGGTTCCGGGCGGCCCTTTTGTTGCGGATAAATCCATCAGCAAAGCGGCGCAGAAAGCCATGGCAGCCAAATACGGCCTGGATCAGCCGCTGACTGTCCAATATGTCAATTATTTCAAAAATGCAATCCACGGAGATTTCGGCATCAGCCTGAAACAGCGGGGACGTACCGTTGCAGAGATCATATCAAGTAAGTTCCCGGTATCCGCAAGGATAGGCGGCATTGCAGTTTGTCTTGCACTTCTCCTCGGAATCCCGTTCGGTTCCCTGGCGGCGCTTCACCGGGGGAAGACCGCGGATAAGGTGATTACCGTCTTTTCCACCTGCGGCATCGCCGTTCCGAGCTTTGTCCTCTGCACCGTCATGATGTATTTTTTCGGTGTAAAACTCGGCTGGCTTCCTACCTACGGCCTGACCGGTTGGAAAAACTATATCATGCCTGTTCTGGCGCTTTCCTTTTATCCTACCGCGTATATTGCAAGGCAGATGCGTTCTTCCATGCTTGATGTCCTGGGACAGGATTTCATGCGGACAGCAAAAGCAAAAGGGCTGAGTCAAAACAAAATTCTATTTAAGCATGCTCTTCGGAATGCAATTCTTCCGATCATTACCTATCTGGGGCCGATGATCGCTTACACGCTGGTCGGAAGCTTTGTTGTGGAAAAAATCTTTACGATACCCGGTCTGGGCGGTGAATTTGTAAGCAGTGTCCTGAATCAGGACTACACCGTTATCATGGGAACCACCATTTTTCTTGCGGCTTTTATGATCACGCTGAATGTTCTGGTCGATATTGCCTACACGCTGGTGGATCCGCGGATCAAGCTGAAATAGGAGGAAGAAAATGAAAATACTGAGTGCACAGCCGGATCTTAAACCGGAAGATTTTCTTCCTGCCCTGCAGACAGAAAAAGAAAGCTTGGTCGTTATGCGCCCGAGCGTCAATTTCTGGAAGGACGGACATCGAAGATTAAAGAAAAACAAAGTTGCCATGGTCAGTCTGGTCATCATCATCGTTATCATGCTCCTGGCTTTTATCGTACCGATATTTTATCCGTACACCTATGCGGAACAGATCCGCGGAAGTGAAAATCTCGCCCCTTTAAAATACTCGCAGACGGAACTTACTGCCATCGCAGCCGGACAGCATGTTTTTCCGCATTTTCTCGGGACGGATAAGCTGGGCCGTGATTACGCAATCCGCGTGATGATGGGCGCCAGAGTGTCTCTGGTAGTCGGTCTTGTGGCCTCGTTCATCGTTCTGATCATCGGTTCCATTTACGGTGCCGTGTCAGCTTATTTCGGCGGCTGGGTAGATCTTATCATGATGCGGATCGTGGACCTTATCTATACCATTCCGGATATCCTGCTGATCGTTCTTCTGACCTTTGCATTGAAAGCCCCGCTGGCAGCTCTTGCGCAAAAGCCGGGATTCGCCTGGGTCAATACCCTGGGCGTGAACCTGATCAGTATTTTTGTTGTTTTTGCACTTCTCTACTGGGTCGGCATGGCACGGATTGTCCGCGGTCAGATCCTGCAGTTAAAGGAGCAGGAATACGTGACTGCGGCAAGGGCACTGGGCGCCTCCGGAGGTCATATTATCCGGAAACATCTGCTCACGAACTGCATCGGAACACTGATCGTTACCACGACTCTGCAAATTCCTTCCGCCATTTTCACAGAGAGCTTTCTTTCCTTCCTCGGCATCGGTGTTGCCGTCCCCATGCCCTCTCTCGGAAGTCTTGCCAGCGCCGCCATTGAAGGGCTGCAAAGTTATCCGTATCTTCTGTTTGCCCCGGCCATTCTGATCAGCCTGATCATCCTTGGCTTTAATCTTCTCGGTGACGGTCTGCGGGATGCCTTTGATCCGAAACTGAAGAATTGAGGAAAAACCATGGATGATTATCTTGTAAAAGTAGAACATGAGCGGCTTTCGTTTTTTACACCTGTCGGAGAAGTTAAAGCTCTGAGCGATGTTTCCATAACTGTATCCGCGGGAGAAGTCCTCGGAATCGTCGGGGAATCCGGTTCGGGAAAATCCGTGACCTGCTACAGCCTGATGGGGCTTACCGCTTACCCCGGAAAACTGCTTGGCGGAGAGCTTTATTTTAACGGACATCACATCAACGATATGACAGAAAAAGAAATGCAGAAAATCCGCGGAGATGAAATTGCGATCATCTTTCAGGACCCCATGACAAGCTTAAATCCGGTTTATACCATCGGGAATCAGATCCGGGAAACCATCATGCTCCACCGGAAAAAAAATAAGGCAGAAGCTGATAAGCGTGCGGCGGAGCTTCTCCGTATGGTCGGGATCAATGAACCGGAAAAACGGTTAAAACAGTATCCCCATGAACTTTCCGGCGGAATGCGTCAAAGAGTCATGATCGCCATGGCCCTTGCCTGTGAACCCAAACTTCTGATCGCCGACGAACCGACAACTGCTCTGGATGTTACCATTCAGGCACAGATCCTGGAACTGATGATGGATTTAAAAAAAGCCATGCACATGGCAACCATCATGATCACACATGATCTGGGCGTGGTAGCCGGCATGTGCGACCGCATCGCCGTCATGTACGCAGGTAAAATCGTTGAGACCGGAACAACCGATGAAATATTTTATGATCCACGTCACGAATATACCAGGGGACTTCTGAAGAGTATTCCCCGGCTGGATTCTCAAAGCCATGAGAAATTGATTCCGATCGAGGGAGTTCCGGTAGATCTGTTAAATCCTCCCCAGGGATGCCCGTTTGCATCCCGCTGCAAGTCCTGCATGAAGATATGCCTGCGGGAAATGCCGCCGGTCACTTCCTTTTCCGAAAAGCATACTGCACAATGCTGGCTGAATTTAAAACCTGCTGCGGAAGGAGTAATGGTAAAATGAGCGAAAAACTGGTCATTGCCGAACACCTTTACCAATATTTTCCGGCAGGCGGAGTCGGTAAAAACAAAAAATATGTACAGGCTGTGGATGATGTTTCTTTTTACATTAACCGCGGAGAAACCTTTGGTCTTGTCGGAGAATCCGGCTGCGGAAAGACCACAACGGGAAGAACGCTTCTTCGTCTCTACGAACCCACAAGGGGACGCATCACCTTCGGAAACGATGTGCTTTTTGACAGCGGCGATGTCCCGCTTGCCAATGAGGACGGCACTGTAAAAACCGATGCTTCGGGAAAAATACTTCTTGGAAAAAAGACAGCTGTCCGTATGCTTCCCTACCGCAGAAAAATGCAGATCGTTTTTCAGGATCCTTATGCCAGCCTGGATCCCAGAATGACGGTCGGCGATATTGTCGGAGAAGCGATCGACATTCATCATCTTGCCAAAACACCCGGGGAACGGTATGACATTATCATTGAAATGCTGCAGCGGGTAGGCTTAAACAGCGAACATGCGAATCGTTATCCGCATGAATTTTCGGGCGGGCAGAGACAGCGGATCGGAATTGCAAGAGCATTGGCGGTAAATCCGGAATTTATTGTCTGTGATGAACCCATTTCCGCGCTGGATGTATCCATACAGGCACAGGTCATCAATATGTTTGAGGATCTGCAGCAGAAAATGGGGCTGACCTATCTGTTTATTGCACATGACCTCTCTGTTGTAAAACATATCTCCAACCGTATCGGTGTGATGTATCTGGGAAAACTGATCGAGGTTGCGGAAAGTTATGAACTTACATTTCGTAGTCTTCATCCGTATACCAGAAGCCTGATTTCCGCCATTCCCATAGCAGACCCCGAAAAGGCACGTGTCAGTAAAAGGATCGTTCTTCAGGGAGATGTCCCGAGTCCCTTAAATCCGCCGAGCGGCTGTCGTTTCCGGACCCGCTGCCCTTATGCGGATGAACGGTGCGCTGCAGAAATTCCCGGGATGAAGGAAGTCACGGCAGGGCATTTTGCAGCTTGTCATCACCTGGATAAAGTCAAGTGATGGCAGGGTAAAGAAACAGCTTTTCAGACCATTAACCATTTTAAAGGAGGATACTTATGAAAAAAAGATATTCAGCAATACTCGCGGCGTCTCTTGCCGCTGCGATGATACTGGGGGGATGCGGCGGTTCTTCCGGAAGCGGCACTTCAACAACGGCTGCGGAAAGTACGGCCGCTGCCGCAGGAACAGCAAAGGCAGCATCCACCGGATCCGGGAAGCAGCTGGTCTGCGAGATCGGACCCAATCCTGAAACCATAGACCCCGCATTATACAGCACCGTGGACGGCGCCAACTATATTCTCTGGGGTTTTGAAAACCTGCTGGCAATCGATAAGGACAATAAAGTAATTCCGGGCTGTGCCGAAAAATGGGAAACCAGTTCGGACGGTCTTACATGGACCTTCCATTTACGGGACGGTCTTAAGTGGTCGGACGGAAGCGCCCTTACGGCAAAAGATTTTGTTTACAGCTGGCAGAGGGTTGTTGATCCGGATACTGCAGCTCCCTACGGGGAAACCGTTCTCGGAATGGTAAAAGGTTATAAGGATGCCATCGGAAATCCGGATTCATCCGGTAATACGACTACCACGCCGGATCCCACAAAACTTGCGGTCAGCGCACCGGATGATAAAACCCTGGTTGTGGAACTTGCCAAACCCTGTGCCTATTTTGACAAGCTTGCGGCATTTGCGACCCTCTGCCCCGTCAAACAGGAAACCGTGGAAAAAGATCCCGACGGATGGGCAACAAAGCCCAGTGAATATATTACAAACGGTGCATTCTATATAGAGGACTGGGTACCCAGCAGCTATATTCTTTTTAAGAAAAACCCGAATTACTGGAATGCATCCGCTGTAAAGCTCGATACCATCAAAGCTCTCCTTATGGAAGATAAGAATGCCTCCTACAATGCATATCAGACAGGTGACGCGTTAATGGTCAAAGATATTCCGACAGACGAAGTTGCTTCTTTAAAAGGCAAGAGCGACTTCCATATCGATCCGGATCTCGGCACCTATTTTATCAGTCTGAATACGCAAAAGGATATGTTCAAGGATGCAAGAGTGCGTGAAGCATTAAGTCTTGCTCTCGACCGGAAATACCTGAGTGAGCAGATCACAGGCGGCGTTTATACGCCCGCGGGGAACTATGTCGGAACCGGTGTCTCCGACTGGGACGGTTCGGCATTCATGGATCATGCAAACGGCGGAAAGCCCTATATTGATACCGATGATTATGCAGGCAATCTGGCCAAGGCAAAAGACCTGATGAAAGAAGCCGGTTATCCGGACGGAAACGGATTCCCGACCATTACTTACTCCACCAACGATGCCGGTTATCATAAGGCAATCGCGGAATATCTGCAGCAGGCCTGGAAGCAGCTTGGCATCACCGTCAATGTAGATGTGGTGGAATGGAAGGCATTTACCCCTCTTAGAAGATCCGGAGATTACGAGGCATCCAGAAACGGCTGGCTTTTGGACTATAATGATTCATCCAATATTCTTGGACTCATGTATTCCACAAACGGCAATAACGACGGAAAATACAACAGTTCCGATTTTGATGCGGCATTCGATAAAGCGGAATCCGAAAAGGATCCCCAAACCCGTTCCGGTTATCTGCATCAGGCAGAGGATATCATGATGAAGGATGCTTCCTGTATTCCGATCCTGTATTACAATGACTTCTATCTGATGAGCGATAAGATCACGGGAGCATGGCATTGCCCGTACGGATACTGGCATTTCCAGTATGCGGATATTACGCAGTAAACGGACAAAACCAAAATGATTGAAACAGGGGCGGGGCTGCGCATAAAATGCAGTCCCGCTTTTTCATTAGAGCAAAAGAACAAACCGCCTTTTTGATATGCTTTCCGTGTTATTGATCCGGTAAATAGACATTATCGCCGCAAGGGGAATCATGAAATCCATCATTCGGATTTCTTTTTATGATGTATGTGCTATAATCAAAAAAGTCCCGACAGACAGACGGGACGATGCAGAAAACGGGGAGATCTATAATGAGCAGCTGGAAATGGGGCGTTTCACGGAAACTCTCGATTGGTTTTATGATCATCATCCTTCTGGGAGGTGTCCTGCTTTCTCTTCCGATATCCAGCAGGAACGGTCTCGGAACACCGCTTTTAAATGCGATCTTTACCTCCACAAGCGCAACCTGTGTCACGGGACTGGTCGTATATGATACCTGGACACAATTTTCTCTTTTCGGTCAGGCGGTAATCCTGATCCTGATTCAGTGCGGCGGTCTCGGTCTTATGACGATCGCAATTATTTTTTCTTTTGTTTCCGGAAGAAGAATAGGTCTACGGCAGCGTGCTTTCCTGACAGAAACAATCAATTCCGGCCAGCTCGCCGGCGTAGTCCGTATGGTCCGCCGTGCCCTGATCGGCACCGTAATATTCGAGGGTACGGGTACCCTGCTTCTTGCTTTCCGCTTTGTTCCGCAATACGGGGCATCCCGCGGGATCTGGTATGCCCTGTTTCATTCCGTATCCGCATTCTGCAATGCGGGATTTGATATTCTGGGCGGACAGGGTTCCAACGCTTCCCTGGCACCCTACGCGGGGGATCCTCTGGTCATTCTGACGATTTCCCTGCTGATCCTGATCGGAGGCATCGGTTTTCTTGTCTGGGATGATCTTCTGGAACACAAATTTCGTTTCAAAAAGTTAAAGCTTCACAGCCGTATTGTAATTTTCACGACTCTGTTCCTGACAGCTGTCAGTGTTGCTCTGTTCTTTATTCTGGAACATCGTACTCTTTTTCACAATGTCTCCTTCGGCCGGCAGTTTTTGGATTCTTTTTTCCTTTCCGTCACGCCCCGCACCGCCGGATTCTCCATCTGTGATAACCAGACTCTGACGGAAGGCGCCAAGCTCCTGACCATGATCCTGATGTTTGTCGGTGCAAGCCCCGGCGGAACCGGCGGCGGTGTAAAGACCTCCACGGTTGCGGTTGCTCTATCTTCCGTATGGGCGCAGTTTCATAATAAACCGGATGTGAATATAGCAAAGTACCGGATCGAGGAAAATATCCAGCGTCAGGCTTTCAGCAGCATTTTCATTTACAGTCTGCTGACCTCGATCGGAATTTTCATTCTGTGCGGACAGAAAATCGACGTTACCCGTTCCACCTTTGAATGTCTCTCCGCGATCGGAACAGTAGGTCTGAGTACGGGGATTACCCCCCAGCTTTCCTCTCTCTCCAAAATCGTGATCATTCTTCTGATGTTCCTCGGAAGGGTGGGAAGCCTTACGGTGTTCATTGCTGTTTCAAGAAAATCCTATGGCTCCGGATTAAGACAGCCTGTAGGAAAGGTTATTGTCGGATAAAATACATTTCATTTAAATCATTTAAACGGAGGATCTCACATGAGAAATATTCTTGTCATAGGTGCCGGAAGATTCGGCAGCAATCTTGCAAAAAAGCTTACGGAACTCGGGAACGAAGTGATGGTCGTGGATAAAGATGAGGCATCCATCAATGAAGTTACCGATCATGCGACACGCGCTCAGATCGGAAACTGTCTGGACAAAGATGTTCTGCGGGCTCTTGGCGTGCGTAATTTTGATATCTGCTTTGTCTGCATCAGCGAGGATTTTCAATCCTCCATGGAAATCACCTCCATGCTGAAAGAGTTCGGTGCAGCCTATGTGGTATCCAAGGCAGACCGAACTCTTCAGGCCGAACTTCTGAAAAAAATAGGTGCAGACGAAGTGGTCTATCCCGAAAGGGATATGGCGCACCGTACTGCCGTCCGCTATTCCACAAAGGGTGCCTTTGATTACTTTGAATTATCCTCCGAATATGCCATCTTTGAAATCACACCGCCAAAAGTCTGGATCGGAAAAAATCTGAGGGATCTGGATATCCGTACCCGTCATCAGGTCAACGTGATCGGTGTAAAGGATCAGCAGTCCGTAACGCCCATTCTGAGCGCGGATCATGTTTTCAGGGAAAATGAACACATTATCATCGCCGGAGAAAAAGAATCCATTCTTGACATGATGAACAAATAAATAAAAATCGACAATGTATCATAAAAAGAGAGATCAGGCCCTGATCTCTCTTTTCATGAACGTAACATATGCCGCCGCAAAGGCAATGGCGACAGTTGCCAGAAGCGCAATGATCTGCGGCCATATGATCATCAGGCTCTGCCCCAGAGTGAGGTAACTTGCGATCGCATTGTTCTGGGATTGTGTAAGGATCGATACCAGGTTAAGCGATCTTATATTCGGATTCAGAATTGTAGAGATCGCCTCCGTATACAGATAATACGGCGATATCCTGTTCCATCCGATCTGCAGTGCGTAATTATTAAGTGCATTTGCATTGGCGTTGGCTCCGGTCAGGGGATAAATGAGGCCGGCAAGGCCGCTGGCGACCAGATTCATAAACAGCGTAAGAAACAGCCAGATTGCCACGCTGGCAAGCGCCGCCGTGGCCGCATGTCTGGAAACGACCGAAAAGAAAATGGCGATCGCAAGCCAGGCGGAAATGTAAATCACGCTGAAAAGAACAAAGATCAGAACCCGGGCAAATGCCTCCGGTTCCGGAACAATGCCTGTCCGGATCAGGCCGACACCGCACATTAACCCCGTCAGTCCGAAAACGGTCATCAAAATAACGGTTGCTCCGGCAAGAAACTTGGCATTGATAATCGTATCCCGGTAAATGGGCTGTGCCGCAAGGCGGTTCAGCGTGCCCTGTGCCTGTTCGTTATTGATGGCATCAAAACCGAGCATAATTCCGAACAGCGGTCCCAGAAACCCGATAAATGTCACAAAAGAATAGGTGGAATTCCCCGCTGTCGTAAATATTTTCAGAAAATTGAATTCCGTGGAATTCTTGACTGCATCCGAAAGATTGGACATTGCTCCGGAAAAGCTTGCAAAAGTGACAAAGAGCAACAGCAGCAGCATGATCAGAAGCCGCGTACTCTCCAAATGGTCAGCCAGCTCTTTCCGGTACAGAACACGAAATCCGATACGGTTGGCTGAGGTTTCCTTATGCGCACTGCAACCGGTCACGGAGGCTTCTTTAGGTGTACCGCTGCCGGCTGCTGATTTTTCTGTCATGGTTTCTGTCATGATTTCTGCCCTCTTTCCCTTTTGGGGACTTCCGGCCGCTGCTCCGCAGCTCCCGCCTCAAAATACTTTCTGTAGATTTCATCCAGATCACCGCCCCGTTCATGCATTTCCGTCAGGGTATAATCATTGTCAAGCAGCATGGTCAGAAGGCCTTTCCGAATGTCCTTCCCGGATTCAATGTGAAGAGACCCGTCTGTCTTTTTCCCGATGGAACGTACGCCGTCCATCTGACGGATCAGACCGGTAATTCTCTCATCTGCAGGTTCCACACGGATGTCCACCATATAGAGTCCTTCATTCTTCAGCTGTTCTCCAAGTTCTTCTATCCTTCCGCAGGCAATGAGTTTTCCCTCGACAAAAATGCCGACACGATCGGATATTTCCTGAATCTGATACAGTTCGTGCGAGGAGATCAGGATGGTCCTTCCGTCCTTTACGGAAAGATCACGGATCAGTGCCGTGAGTTCCCGCATTCCTACCGGGTCTATTCCCAGCGTGGGCTCATCCATGATGATGATCTCCGGTTCTTTCATCAGAACATCCGCTATCCCGAGCCGTTGTCTCATGCCTCTTGAATAGGTCCCGGCTTTCCGGTCGGCTGCTTCCGTCATTCCGACCCGATCCAGAAAGTGAACGGCACGATCCTGACATTCCTTTTCTGTCAGCCCGTTCATCATCCCGCTGAAAATCAGATTCTGCCTGCCCGTCATGTCCGAATAGAACCCGACATTATCCGGCAGATATCCGGCAATCCGTTTTACGGAAAGAGACTCCCTGGTACAGTCATGGCCATTGATCTCCGCTTTTCCGGAAGTCGGATCCGTAAGGCCAAGCAGCATGAGCGTTGTTGTTGTTTTCCCGGCTCCGTTCGGTCCGAGCAGTCCGAAAACCTCACCGCGTCTGATCTCCAGATTCAGTGTATCCACTGCGGTAATGTCTCCATACCGCTTGGTAAGATTTTCCGTTCGAATAATGGTCTCATTACCCATGATCAATGCCTCCCGAATTTACGGAAGATCAGGGCAACAAAACCGACAATGGCGGCAATCAGCACCACAGCGAAAATTCCCCAGCTGGTCTGTGTCTTTACAGTCGTACGGAAAGTTTCCGTGTCGGATGCATCACTGCTTTTTGCGGTAACATTATATACATAATCACCGCTTATGGCATCCTTGGAGGGCGTGACATTCATGGTCACCTCTTTGGTCGCTCCGGCCTCCAGCGTATCAATGGTGCTTTCCGAGAACTCCACTACCCAGTCCGTGGGTGCTTCCGCGCTGAGGTTGATGTTCTGCAGGGCAATGTTTCCGTTATTCACCACATCCACCGTTACCGATTTCTTTTTGCTGGCCGTAGCATCAAAATTCAGCACCTGATTCGGGGTCTGGACTTTCAGTTCGTATTTCCCGGTTATCTTTACTTTCAATTCCGTATTCAGTGTTTCACTGCCGGATACTGCGGATACGGGAATGGAATAATTTCCTGCTGCCACATCCTGCGGCGGAGTAACGGTAACCGCCATGGTCTGAGACCCGTGGGCATCCACATCGACAGCGGAAACCGCATTGGTCTGTCCGGATGGCAGGAAGGTTACTTTCCATCCGTCCGGCTGTGTGGAAGAAAATCCGAAGGACTGTTTATTGGCGGAATTGTTCTGTACGGTCGTATTGAATTTAAAGGAACCGCCTGAGGCCCCTTCCTGTTCCGCATAATCCGTAGTCAGTTTGCTGCTGCCGATATCCTCCTGGCTGATGTTGAGGGTCAGCTGGATGGAGGAACTTACTCCGGAACCCACAGCGTTTAAATTGATGGTATAGGAACCGTTGGCCGCATTGTCCGGGATTTCCACATTAAAGGTTGCAAGAGCGGCACTGGCCCCGTTTTTTACATATACATTGCTGATCTGGTTTCCGTTTCCTTCAAAATAGCCTTTCCAGCCGTCCGGAACAGAGCCTGCCGAGAGGGCTGCATTTACACCGCTTCCCCCGTTTGCAAAATCAAGTGCAAAATTCAGATTATCACCGGGTTTTGCGCTGATGCCGGGATAATTCGTGCTCATTTCAAATCCTTCCGCCGCCATTGACGCAAAGGACAGGATCAACACCAGGCCCAGAGCAATAAACGGTATGAACAGTTTTCTCTTCAGTGAAAGATGCTTCTCTTGATTTTCCATTACGGTAAACCCCCTCAAAGTAGTTTTTAATGATTCGTTCAAAATTCAAAATCTTTTCAACCTCAAAAAGAATAACGCCCAAATGTGACAGATTTGTGTTTTTTTTACAATTCATACAAAATGGAAAAAAGGAGGCCGGCGGTTCTTCCGTCAGCCCCTGAATATCCCGTTCAATCCGATCAGATCTTCCCCAGTTTTTTCAAAAGCTTCTCCGGTGTCATGGGCCAGCTGTCCATCCATACCCCGCAGGCATCATGAATGGCGATCCCTATGGCGGGTGCCGCTCCGTTACAGGCAATTTCGGAAATGGACTTGGCACCGAACGGACCGTAGGCATCCTTGACATCGATCAGCACGGATTTAAAGTCATCCGGCTGTTCCGTGATCATGGGAGCACCGTAATCCGTCATGTTGGCATTGACACAGACTCCTTTATCATCAAGGATCATTCCCTCGTAAAGTGTATGGCCGATCGACTTTAAGGCCGCCCCGTACATCTGGCATAAAGCAAGTTCCGGATTGATCGGTGTGCCGGCATCCTGCAGGGCATAAAATTTTCTTACTTTGATTTCTCCGGTTTTCGTATTGACCGAAACCTCGGCAAAATGCGCCCCGTACGGAACGGAGGATGCCGCTGTGACAAACGTGCCGTGAGCTACCATCATTCCTCTTCCGGTTCCGCTGCATGCCGTATGGGACAATTCATAATAGGAAAGACTCTTTCCCGTTTTTTTGGAATACACTTCTCCCGGCATCCGGACTTCCAGGTCCGATGCATCTTCTTCCATCTGGAGCGATGCTTCCTTCAGGATCATTTCCTTCAGATTCTTTGCGGCAGTCAGAGCTGCGTTTCCGCTGAAAAAAGTCCCCGAGGATGCATAGGAACCCGTATCAAATACCGCTGCATCCGTATCGCCCGACAGCACCGTTACGTGCTCCATGGGCATGCACAGCGTTTCACTGACTGCTTTGGCGCAGATCGTATCCAGTCCTGTCCCGATATCCGCGCTGCCGTTGTTTAAGATCACGGTTCCGTCTGTTTCCAGCTTCGCAATTGCTTCCGCGTGGTCAAGACCCGGCAGTCCGCTTCCCTGCATGATCATGGCAAACCCCTTGCCGATCCTGATATCCGGATTGCCGGAATCTTCTTTCTTTCCCCAGTCGATCATACGGCAGCCCTGTTCTATTGCTTCCCGGAGGCCGCAGGAACCGACGGGGACGATGTTGCCCTCCCGTCCTTCTCCGAGGCCTTTCAGGATGTCCAGCCGGTAGCCGGTTTCCACATGATTTTTTAATACCATATCTTTGTAATCACAGCCGAGCTTTTCCGCAAGTTCTGCCAGTACCATCATGATCCCGTAGGTTCCCTTTGGTGTTCCGTAACCCTGATAGGCCCCTGCCGGAGGCGTGTTGGTATAATAAACCTTCAGATCATATTTCATGTTGGCGCACTTAAAAAGCGGCAGGGTCTTGGAACAGCTGTTCATGGGAACTGTAAGGCAGTGATTTCCGTAAGGTCCTGTGTTCGCGCGGACTTCCATATAGATTCCCGTTATGGTTCCGTCCTTTTTCCCCGACATCTTCACGCGCACCCGCATGGGATGACGTGTGGAATTCGCAATGAATTCCTCTTCTCTCGTATTATGGCAATATACAGGACGGCCCGTCACATAAGCGGCATACCCGGTCAGATCCTCGATCAGGATATCCTGTTTGGAACCGTATCCGCCGCCGACGCGTGTCTTTACCACATGGATCCTGTTTTCCGGAAGTCCCGTAACCCAACCGACAATTCTTCTTACATGATACGGAACCTGCGTGGATGCATATACGGTCAGTCTTCCGCCTTCCATCCTTGCAAAACAGACATGCGTCTCCAGCGGCGTATGCTGTACCTGACTTGTCTGATACGTCCGGTCCGCGATCGCATCCGCTTCCGCGAACGCTTTCTCCACGTCCCCTATTCCTCCGGCATTCCCCGCAGCGACATTATGTCTGATATCCCCGTGAAGCGGGAACTGGTAAATGACTTTTCCTTCTCTGGGATCTCCGGCCTTCTGATTGTACTCCGCAAGATCGGCCGGTGCGCCGGCACGATATTCCACGATCCCGTTATGGACAAGAGGCGCCCCTTCCGCCATGGCCTCCTCCACCGTAAAAACAGGCTTCAGAACTTCATAATCGACCTTGATGAGATCCATCGCTTTCCGGGCATCTTCCATTGTTTCCGCGACAACGGCAGCCACGCGGTCTCCGACATGACGCACCTTTTTATTGAAGAGCCTTCTGTCGTGAGGCGACGGCTCCGGATTGCCCTGCCCTGCCTGCATGTAATAGATATCCGGACAGTTAAATGCCGTGATGATCTTTACAACACCGGGAATTTTTTCCGCTTCGGATGTATCTATGCTGTTGATATAGGCATGCGCATGCGGAGAACGGAGGACCAGCATATAACAGGTATCCGGTGAAACATAGTCTTCCACAAAGGCCCGTTCCCCCGCTACCAGCTGCGGCCCGTCGACTTTACCGATGGGCTTGCCTACATACCGATACTCCGGTCTGAAAGAAGGCGCAATGACCGTTTCATATTTTTTATCTTTCCGCATTTCCTGTGCCAGCTTCACCGCAAGGTAGTAATGTTCGTAACCCGCATCCCGGATGAAAATACCGGACAGGGCATCCTTGATATCCTCTTTCGAAGGATCGGGATTTGTCTCCAACAGCCAGGTAAGGATGAGTGCGGCCGCAGGAGCATTATACGCACTCTGCACCACGCCTGCATCGATCATGGCCTGCTGAACCACGGTCAGGTGACTGCTGTCGCCAAGACCGTCCGGTGTCCGTATTTCACTTCCGTCTGCTTCCGCCGCGATCATCAGATTGGCAAAAACCGGAACTCCGTCCACCAGAACGGTATCGCTCCCGCAGAAGCCTTCTCCGTCATCACTGTCACGGACCGCAAAGTTTCCGTTTTTCAGAAGAAGATCACGAAGCTTCATCAGAGGATCCACATCAAAACATCTGCTTTTTCCATTGATCACACAGGATATCTTCATTTGTTTTCACCTCGCAGACTTTCCGCCATCTGAGCAATGGTCACGCCCAGGAGATACCTTTTGTAGGCTTCGCTCCCGAACATGTCATCCGAAATCTTTGCTCCTGTCCAGGACCTGCACCAGCCGAGGATCTCTTCTTCCGGCAATGCTTCTCCGGTTTCCATTTTCTCCGCAAGTTCCCGCAGAGAAAAAACACCCGCATTTTTAATTGCGGCACTGACCGCGAAACCGTTTCTGTTCTTTCCTGCGGATATGGTAAGACAGGCATGACTCTCTGCCGTATTGGCATAACGCCTGGATAGAACGGTAACAGGATCATGCGAAAGAAGCAGCGCCGTGATCAGGGCATCCGCATACCTTTTCCGGTTTTCCGCATAATAATCCAAAGCTGCAATACTCTTTTCCCCCGAAGCATCCAGAATTTCCACCTTTGCTCCGGCCGCGATCAAAGTCGGGATCAGATAAGAGTCACAGCGTAAAGCAGCTATATTGCCGCCTACCGTCGCCATATTTCTCTTTGTGCGCGAAGCCATGAACTTGAAAGCCGTCTTCAGATAATCCGGCACACGGCTATCCTCAAGCGCCCTCTGAAAAGTACATAAGGCCCCGATCCTCAAAAAAGCATCCGTGTCTTCTATCCCATCCAGTCCCGGCACATGTTTTAAAAGAATGAGTGTTTCTGCATTCACAGCCGAACCGAGTCTTTCCGTTTCGGTTCCCCCCGCCAGAAAAGCGGAAGCGGAATTTTTCGCTTCGCATGCTTCCTGAACGGTTTTCGCAATGACCAGTTTTTCTGCCATAACGAGCTCCTTCCCTATTATCCGTATAATCTTAAAAATAATAAAGTAACCTCATTTATTTTCATATCCATAGTAACAAGCCTGGAAAACTAATTCAAGCTTCTGCCTCTATTTCGGATATACTTTTTTGAGAATAATGGTTATTCCAAAACCAGGATCAGCAAAAACCCCAGGATCAAAACGATCCCCAGGCAGGTCATAAAAAGGGAAAAAGAGAAATTTACAGACAGTTCTTTCAGGGTATCTCCGGTAGCATCCCACAAAATGCGCAGTTTTCCCGCTTTCGGAGGCATGCTTCCTCTTCTCTTTTTCTCCTGAAGGATACTGCGGCGGAACAAAAGGATCAGACAGTCCGTACTGACACACAAAAGCCGTCCGATGATGGCTGTAAAAGTAAGAAAGAAACGGCAAACCGGAACAAGTACCCGGTTTTCCCCGAAGAAACCGGCAGCCTTTTTGCAGACACACAGGATTTTTTCCGCTGCGGGTTTCAGGATCTTGTTTTCTCCGAATACGGAAGCAGCCGCTCCGAATATACACGGAAAAACAGATAAAAGAAGCGGACGGTAAACGGTTTCCTCCAGGTCCAGGTTTGCCGGCCAGAGATCCGCAAGCTGATTTCCCCGTACCAGAACTTTCCGGATCAAAAAGAAATAGATCGCAGCACCGATACAGAGAGAAATCATACTGCCCTTCAGATTCTCTGAAGACCATGCGGAAAAATATTCCATTGCATTCCGCCCGGTCATGACAGAAGCGATTTTCCTCATGACAAAGGGCTGTCCGAGGATCAGGGAAAAAAGAGATGAACCGAATACTGCCGCCGTACTCATCCGGTTCATACAGAAATTCCCCCGATCGAACTCCTCCTGTCTTTCCGGATTTTTTTCCATGAATATCGTAATAAATATCTTCAGCATGTAGGCAAAGGTCGCACCGCCGGAAATAAGAAAAATCCATTCGACAGCCCTGAATGATCCTGCATATCCGGGGTAAAATTGTATCCCCGACACAATGCTCTCATGTATAAGCGTCTTGCTGATAAAACCGTTAAAGAACGGAACGCCGCTTATGCCCAGTCCTCCGAGTGCAAAAGCCATTTTCAGAAATGTCTTGTTCCTGCCCCAGCCGCGAATCTCATTCAGATCCAATGTATGCAGATTCATGGCAACTGCCCCGGCCGCCATGAAAAGGGTAAGTTTCAGAAGCGAATGATTGAGCATATGAAGCATTACACCGGAAAGCGCCGCTTCCGATGCCTCCTCTCCGCCGGCTGCCCGGAGCAGGACGCTCATGCCTGTCCCTGTCAGGATAAATCCGATCTGAGACATGGACGAACAGGCAAGGATCCGTTTCAGATTAACGGAGAATACCGCAAGAAGCGCACCGAGCGCCATTGTGATGATACCCGGGATCAGGATCAGAACTCCATAGGAAAAACTTCCCCAAAATGCATGGACGGTTGTCATCAGAATCCCGAAGATGCCGACTTTGGTCAATATTCCGGACAGAAGCGCGGATGCCGGAGCAGGTGCCGCCGGGTGCGCTTTGGGCAGCCATATATGCAGCGGAAACATCCCGGCCTTGGCCCCGAAGCCGAGCAGGATGCATACCCCGCCGGCAAATACTTCTTTCCGGTCTGCGGTATTTTTTACAGCATCCCCCAGTTTTGAAAACAGCAGGGTATTGCAGGCATGTTTCATGAGAAGAAGTCCCATGAAAAGGATCAGCCCTCCTATGACCGCAACTGCAAGATAGGTTTCGGCTGCCCGGATCGCCTCACGGGTCTCCTCGTGGATGACCCAGGTAAAGGAAGTGAAAGAAAGGATCTCAAAAAAAACAAATGCCGTCATAAGATCAGCGGAAAGCATGACGCCCTGTACAGCTCCCAGCGTGACCAGGGTGAAGAATCGGTAGCGGTTCAGGTTTTCCCTTTCCTTTTTGAAATATTCTTTTGAAAAAACGGCGGTTCCCGCCCACAGGATAGAGGTCACCACGCTGTAAACCGAACGAAAACCGTCCGCGGCAAAGGAAAATCCCTCCGCAAGAATCCCGGGAATCACAAGAACAGTCCCGGAAGATAAACCGGCAAGCAAAATAACCGAAAGCAAAAGTTCCGCCATGCAGAACAGGATTTCCAGAGAATCGCACAAAAAATCATGCTTCCTGCCTGCAAACCAGGAAACAAACCCGAAAAGAAACGGTAAAAATACAATTCCGCCTATCAGCATTTTAAATCCTTTCCCGGTATTTTTCCGGAAACTCTTCCGTTTCCGATGCTCCTGTCCGGAATATTTATCTCAGTCCCTGCGCTACCGTATTCAGAAAATTGATCACGGGCGCCGGATAAACGCCAAAAAACAGATTCAATACCGCAAAAATCCCGATGGGAAAAAGCAGCCGGATATCCGTCTCCCGGATTTCGGTCCCTGCCGGATACCTGTCTTTCCCCTTTGCCGGAAAAAAAGCGCGTACACTTACGGAAAGCGTATAAACAGCACAGAAAAATGCGGCAATCAGCAGCGCAGCAATTCCCATGATCGCAGCCGGTGTGTTTTCTTCAGCTGCCGCTGCAAACAGCTTCCATTTGGAAACAAAGCCGCAAAAAAGCGGAACACCTGTCAGGGAAAGTGCTCCCAATGTATAAAGACCGAAAGTCACAGGCATGTGTTTCCCTATCCCGTTGATTTCATAAATATATTCATTTCCCGTCGCATACATGAACGCACCGGCACACAAAAAGAGGGACATTTTAATGATGCTGTGGAAAAACATATGCAGCATCCCTCCCAGAAAGCCGTCCGGCGTCAGAAGCATGATGCCAAAAAGCATATACGAAAGATTGCTTACGGTTGAATAGGCAAGACGTCTTTTGAAATGACGTTCCTTCAGTGCCATTGCCGCTCCGAAAACCATGGTAAATTCTGCTGCCAGAAGCGCTGCCTCCTGTGCCCATGTTCCGTATAAATAGGCAGCTCCGAAAGAATAATAGGTCAGCCGGGCGACTGCAAATACCCCCGAATTTACAACTGCGACCGCATGCAGAAGCGCCGTCACCGGGGTTGGCGCAACGGATGCATCCGGAAGCCATCCGTGCAGCGGAAAAACAGCAGCCTTGACACCGAACCCGAAAAAACCGAACAGATAAATCAGGAGCATCAGTTTCCTGTCCGGTACCTTTGAAAGCGTCCCGCCGTAGGAAAACATCCCGCCGTTTCCGTAAAGCGTTACAAGAACGACCGCGATAAATGCCAGGGATGCGCCGCCGATCACATATGCCGCATACTTTCTTCCGGCAAACATTCCCGCATGATCCTGATAATGACAGACAAGCGGAATGGTGACAAGCGTCAGCATTTCATAGAATACATACATAGTCAGAAGATCCGCCGCAAAGGCAATTCCGAGTGTGATGCCGTATGTCATGACATAAAATGCAAAAAAGGAATTCTTCCGTTTTGCGTCCTTCATATATGCAAAGGCATACGGAAGAATGACCGGCCACATGACGGAGACCATTCCGGCAAAAAGGGCGGAGAGTCCGTCAATACGGAAACAGATCTCAAATCCGCCGGTAAAGCTGTAGATTGAAACAGGATCCCTGCTTCCCTTAAGCAGCATCACCCAGACAAAAATCGCTGTCGATAAGGCAATCCCTTCCGAAAAAAGATTGCGTACTTTTTCGCTCTTCAAATGAAGGAAAAGCAGAGCCGCCCCGCCGGCGATCGGGAGAAATACCGGAACAAGAATCAGTATGGGACTCATCTGTCAGTGGACCTCCCGCATCATCATAAAATACTTTTTCTAAAATAAACCTGAAAATATATTTCCAAGAAGACCGGTCAGTCCGTTTCCGAAAAGACCGACGATCAAAGCAGCCGCGCAGAGACAGATCATTGGAACCGTCATCAGAACAGTCGGTTCCTCCTTCTTCAGTTTTGAAGCATCAAAATCCCTCCCCGGGAAAAAAGCATTGATCGCAACGGGGAAAAGATATCCTGCCGTTAAAAGAGCGGAAATCAGAAGAACCACCGGCGGGAGAACGGAAAAAACGCCCATCCCGTCTCCGATCGCCGCGGATGCAATGGTCCATTTGCTCATAAATCCTCCCATCGGAGGTATCCCCACCAGAGAAAGAGAGGCGATTATAAAACATCCCATTGTCACCGGCATCTGCTTCCCGACCCCCTTCATTTCCGAGACTTCTCTTTTTCCGAGCTTACAGATCAGTGCGCCGGCGGACAGGAACAGACAGCCTTTGGAAGAAGCATGGCATATTACCTGAAGAAGCCCTCCCTTTAAGCCTCCCTCCGATAAAAGAGAAAGCCCCAGCATGATATAGGAGATCTGGCTGATCGTAGAATACGCCAGACGTTTTTTTAAATTTTTTTCCAGGAAAGCCATCATGGAACCCATAAAAACAGTCAGCATGGCAAGGCTCATCCAGGCATACTGTACCCAGGTATTCCGGAGAAAGTCCATCCCGACCGAATAAAAAACAAGGCGTATCACCGCAAGGATGCCGGCCTTTGCTATAATGCCGGACAATAGTGCCGATGCAGGCGCCGGGGCAACGGGGTGCGCCGTCGGCAGCCACCCGTGCATGGGATACATCCCTGCTTTTGTCCCAAATCCCACGATCGCAATAAAGATCATCACAAGAAGAAGGGATTCATGTCCCGCTGTTTTCTGCGGATCCAGAAAACCTCCGGGAACAAATTCTTTTCCGGCATAAGCGTAATAATAAACATAGAACACCCCCAGTAGTCCCATCAGTGCTCCGCCGATTGAATAGAACAGATATTTCAATCCGGCGGAAACCGCTTCCCCGGTCATTTCATGCAGCACAAGCGGAACGGAAACAAGTGTTGCCATTTCAAAGCAGAAGTACATCGTAACCAGATTTCCTGCCTCACAGACAGAAAGAAGCGCTCCGAAACTGACGTAAAAAAATGCAAAAAAAACATTTTCTCTTTCTTCCGATTTCATATACTCAAACGCATAAAAAGTCACTGCCGTATACATCATCATAACAACAGCCATAAAATACCTTCCGGCCGTATCCAGTGAAAATGTCATGTTGACATTTTCCGAAAAAGAAAGTACGGTGATCGGCTTCCCGTACAAAATGGAAAGGATCCCGAGCAGATCCGTGACCAGCGTAACGGCAGCCAGCATTCCTCTGTTTTTTCTTTGCGCCTTCCCTTTCCGGCAGCAGACAAGGATCCCGAAAACAATCGGAAAAAGAACCGTACAGATCAGCAGCATACTATTTTCCCCCTTAACCGAACATTGACAGACCGCTTTGAATCAGATTCACGGCCATCCATGAAAAAAGTCCCAAAAAAAGATTTGCAGAAACCAGCACACCGGATGAAATCAGATACCCGGAATGATGATGCACTCTTCCATTTTCCGCAATGCCGGTCCTGACCGGCATTGTATAGATCCGGATCACCGTGCGGATCAGATACATGGCATTCAGAAGCGAACTGACGGCAAGTACCAGCATCACAAGAATGAGCATTCTGTCATTTCCCGTCCCTGCGGCTGCTCCGGCAAAAAGAAGTTTTGAGGAAAATCCGGAAAAGACCGGGATCCCTATCATTGAAAATGCACCGATCACAAAAAACATTCCTGCCGTACGGTCCCGGAGCGCGCTTCCCTGGAGGTTCTTAAACAGGAGGCTGTTCCCGGATACAGCCGCAAGGCGCGGTGTGGAAAGAAAAAGAAGCGATTTTGTCACTGCATGCGCAAGAATATGGAATATGGCAGCCGTATATCCGGCTGTCCCGCCTATCCCTATCCCCATATAAACATAACCGATCTGCGCAGCCGAAGAAAAAGCAGCCATGCGGTTGATATTGTCTGCATGAAGCGCGGAAACCGATCCGAAAATGATCCCGCACATCCCCAGTGCACAGAGGATCCGCCCGATCGGCATTTCGGCAAGAACTCCCATACCGATCACGCGGTAATAGATCTTGATCAGAAGAAAAATATAGGATTTCGAAACAAGGGAGGACAAAACGGCGGCCGATGTCGGAGTCGCATAGCCATAGGTATCCGGCATCCAAAAATGGAACGGAAACAGTCCGCTTTTTATTGCGAGTCCGGTTGTCAATACGCCTACGGAAAGCGTAAGGATGGGAAGATTTTCCTTCTGCGCAGCGATCTCGGCGATCGCTTCCTGCATATTCATCATCAGGAGATGTCCCGTGATGTCATAGAGAAGAACAACCCCGAGAAGAAAAAGCCCCGATCCCAGAAGATTTAAAATCATATAACGGACGGCCGCCAGAGTGGTACGGCCGATTTCCCGGACGATCAGAATGCCGCAGCTGGTAAGCGTCAGGATTTCAAGGAATACGTATCCCGTAAAAATATCATTGGTCCACGTCATCGCCATCAATGCGGCGGTCATAAGATTGATCAGCGTAAAATACAGATTCCATTTGCTTTCATCAATATCGATCTGAAGAAAACGCCAGCCGCCCAGAACGGAACACAGCATCACGATCATAAAGCTTAAGGCGATCAGTGCCTCCAGTGTTCCGGCACGGATCTCGTTTCCCCACGGAGCCGGGAACTCCCCCATAATATAGGTAAAGGATTTTCCGGTCGTACAGGTAAACCAGAGAACACATGCGGACAAAAAAATCAGCAGACATTCGTATAGGATGGTGTACCGCTTCGCCGCTTTCCCCGAAAGCATCATGCACAGGACGCCGGAAAAAAGACTGAACACGATCGAAAAAAGCGGAAAGTTTCTGATAAAGTCCAACTATCTGTCCTCCATCTGATGTTTTGAAAGCTTGTAGATCTCATCCAGATTCAGCGTGTGATACCTTTTATAGAGACGCACGGTAAGTGCGAGCATGACCGCGGTAACGGATACGGAAACAACAATCCCCGTCAATACCAGACCTGCCGGAACGGGATTGATATAGGCATCCAGTTCCATGACGCCGTTCGTTACGATCGGAGCTTTTCTTCCGGTAATATATCCCATGGAGGCCAAAAACAGAAAAGTACCCGTATCCATTATATTCATGCCGATCAGTTTCCGGATCAGATTCCGATGAAAAAGAAGCATCGTGAATCCGATGCCGAAAAGAATGATTGCCACCGCCTCCTCTGAATTGTTCAGCAGGGTTGAAAGCATCCGTTACCTCCCTCCGATGTTTCCTCTCCGGAACAAACTGTAAAAGCCGAACATGGTACACGCTACCACCATCCCTACCGCAATATCCAGAGGCAGGATAAGACCGCCGCTTAAAATAGCGCCCCACGTTCCTTTCGGAATATGGGAATCTATTCCGTTTGCACCTGTAAAGAATACATATCCTTTGGCAAAACTGTAAAATGTAAGTGCTGCAAAGGTAATGCGGTTTAAAAGTTTCTGTGTAAAAAATCTGTCCGCGGTCTGAAATCCGAAAGCGGCAGAAAACAGAATAAGACCTGCTCCCAGAACTGCTCCGCCTGAAAAACCTCCGCCGGGAGAAAGCTGTCCGTTCAGCAGTACATAGATCCCGAAAACCAGAATACACGGAAGCAGAAACCCGCCTGCCCGGTGCAGCACGGAATCTTCCCCGATATCGAAATACCGATCCCGGCTGATCGTATAGTAATCTTCATAGTCCGGACGCATATTCTTTCCGTCGATCCGGAGAAGAACGGCAGCACAAATCAGTGCCGTGAAAAGAACATGGGACTCCCCGAGCGTATCGAATGCACGATAATCAAGGATCATTCCGGCAACAATATTCAGAGCACCGGTTTCTTTCAGTCCGCTTTCGATATAGCGGCGGATCACCTCATCCGCGCGGATGTTTTCCTGCCCGTACAGCGGAAGGTTCGCCACAATATAAAGCAATAATCCGATCAGAGCCATGCAGCTCACAACGGCAGTAAAACCATAGAGGAACCGAAAGCCCTTTTCTTCCGCTCTTTCGATCGCTTTTGTGACCGGCTTTTCTTCGATCTCGCGGTCTACTCTGTGCCGGTCTTCCTTAATGACTTCACGCGGAGCATCATGTTCTTCCACCGTATCTGTAATATTTTCCAGAACATCCCAATCTCCGTACAGCCATTTTCTGACTTTATCTTTCATCCCTGTCGTTTTCCTCCCTCACCTTTTTCAAGGTTACCAGAAAAAGGATCCCGCTGATGCCTGCGCCCACGGCCGCTTCCGTAATGGCGAGATCCGGAGATTCCATCAGAATCCACAGGATGCACATAATCATGCTGTATGACATAAAGATAATGACCGCACGTAATAAACTGCCGGATAAATTCACGCAGATTGCGCAGACAACCAGAAGCAGAAGAAGGATCCCTCTAAACAATACGGTCAGTTCCATTTTCCTTATCTCCCTCTTCCTCAGTTTTTACCCGATCAAACAGATGATCATTCGTATCATACTCGATCTGACTTAAAAAGTGAGTCGACACCGGGGAGGTACACCACATGAAAACAACCAGCAGCAGAAGTTTCAGAGAATCCATGTTCACGCCGGAACCGATTATCAGGGCGAGCATGATGAAGAAGAGTCCGAATGTATCCCCTATTCCTCCTGCATGCATCCGGTTCATCACGAATCCGAACCGGAATACCCCCAGCACGCCGGATGCAAATCCGGCAAGTCCCGCAATAAGAAAAAACGCAGTGAAAATAAACCGGATCCAGGGTATCATCCTTTATCTCCTTCCTTTTCCTCTCCCGACAGAAAAACATTTTTACCGAATCCCGACCGGACAGGATGATGCGGAATAAATACACATGTCAGCACCAGTACCGAAAGAAAACTGATCATTGTATAGATCAATGCCACATCCGCAAGATAGCTTTCCTTTAAGTACTGTGAAAGAATGGCAATACAGGAGATAATCATGGTCCCTATCATATTGACGGACAAAATCCGGTCGGTAATTGCGGGACCGATCACGGAACGGATGAGCATTGCGCCGATCAAAAGAGAAAAAACGATCAGGGCTCCCCCATACAAAATACGGTATGCACTTTCCACGCTCATTTCAGCCTCCTCAAAAGACGTACAAAAGAAGAATCCGAAAGCCCCTCTCCATATTCCCTCTTTAGGCAGTGGATCGCAAAATGGTCCTTTTCCTGAAACACCGTATAGGTGCCCGGTGTCAGGGTAATTGAATTTGCAAGCAGGACATTTTCAAACTCGCCGGATAATCCGGAATGAAATTCCACAATAACGGGATCCGGCTTCTCCGACCGGCTCCAGGCTACGGAAATTACGGTTAAAGCCGCTTTTATGATTTCGGAAATCAGCGTAAGAACATACAGAATAAGGATGGGAAAATTTCTGAGTATTTTCAAATCCGTTCGGGGGGAATACCCCAGGACCCTGCAGAGAAAAAAATAGGCTGCCGCGGAAACCGGAATCCCGAATATCAGGATTTCCGATGTAATGCGGCCATTCAAAATAAGCCAGAAAAGAAAAAAAAGAACCGTCATTTCCTGCTCCCCCCTCCATCGAAACGCTCAATTCCGGAGCAATCCGTGATATTACTTTTGGCGCCCGCATCATTATATCATCTTTTTCCGAATTGATTTTCCGGTTCCCTTTCATAACCAGCATGAAATTTATTGAACAGAAAAATACTCATTTCCCTCGTAAAATTTAATTTTCATTCCCCTTGCATCGAAGAAATCCCGAAGCACGGAACGGAGGGTTTCTTCCCGGCCGTTATTTTCGTCTGTATTCAGCCGTTCCACACGCATGGTCTGCGATCCGCAGGAATCCTGCAGATGAATTTTATAATTCATTCCGGCTTCTGATATTCTCTGATTCAATTCCACGATATCGCTGATCCCGACTATTTTCATGCCTTTCCTTTCCCTTCCCGTTTCAGAAAATCAAAATACAGCCCCTTCAAAATCCCTCATCAAAATAAAGGTGCAAACAGTCTTAAAAACAGTTGTCCGAGACGGAGATATGCCGCACGTCCGCTGGTATATTCTTCCGTTACATCCCGGCTTTCCGCGAACATGGTTTCGAAATCATTTCTGGTATCCTTTACCGCCTGACAATTGATATACAGACACCCGTTTTCAAAATGATGATACAGACTGCGGTAATCCAGATTGATTGTCCCGCAGGTTGCCGCCTTGTCATCCGCCACGCACATCTTGCAATGGCAGAATCCCGGTGTCCATTCATACACCTTTACACCGTTCCGGGTCAGGGTATTGTAATAGCTTCTTGTCACGCTGTAGACCAGTTTTTTATCCGGAATGCCCGGTGTGATCACCCGTACGTCAACCCCCCGTTTGGCCGCCAGCCCCAATGCATGGATCGTTTCATCCGTCAGGATCAGATACGGGGTAACAAACCAGCAGTAATCCACGGCTGTATTCGCCATGCTGATATATACATCCTCTCCGATATGCTCATCATCCAGCGGACTGTCCGCATACGGCTGTATGAAGGCATCGTTCTCCTCTGCCTTATGATCCACCTGCGGCAGATACTGTTCAATGCCCAAACAATCCATATCCTTTTCTTCGGCTGCGTTCCAGTTCTCAAGAAAAGCCACCGTAAGGCTGCGGACTGCTTCTCCCGTAATTTTGATGCCGGTGTCTTTCCACATCCCGTACGGATGCGTAATATTAAAATATTCGTTTGCCAGATTATAGCCGCCGGTAAAGCCTGTTTTCCCGTCTATGACCGTAATCTTGCGATGATCCCGATTGTTCAGGAACAGATTGATTCCCGGTGCAAACGGATTGAAAACACGGCACTTGATCCCGACGCCCGACAGTCGGTCTATAAAATCGGTATTGATAAAACCAATCGAACCCATATCGTCATAGAAAACCCGTACTTCCACCCCGGCTTTTACACGCTCTTCCAGGATTTCCTGCAGACCATGCCACGATTCCCGGTCTTCGATCGCATGGTATTCCATGAAAATAAACTTTTGAGCTTTCCGGAGTTCCTCTTTCTGTGCTTCGAGACCTTTGGCCGCATCTTCATAATAAACAATATCCGTATTCCGGTAGACCGGATAGGAACTGTTGCGGATCACGTAATCGGACAGGGAAGCAAGGATCGGATCCTTTGCCTTAAGAGCGGCATATGCCTCGTCTGTATCCTTTCCCGCCTGTCCGTCCTTCAATTTCGGAAGCAGGATCCGGTCAACGGACTCATAGCCTTTCTTCATTTTTTTCGGATGGAAATTCAAACCGACGATCAGATAAATGCCGACACCCAGAATCGGAGACGCCATGATCAGAATGATCCACGGAGTCTTCAGGCTGCTGGTCTTATGCATTCCGTATATGATGAGAACAAGCACCACGGAAAATATCCGTGTCGCGGTATCAATCCAGGCCGCATATCTGTTCAGAGAAAAGAAAAGGGTAATGATAAACCACACTTCCAAAAGAATGACTACTCCCGAAAAAAGCATTCTTCCGATTCCGTTTTTAACAGAAGCTTTTTTCTCGACTGTTATTTTGCTCTTTTGCTGTTCTGCAGACATCTTTTTTCTCCTTCTGTTTCCCGTCATTTCCCGGTCTGCCACAACCGGCTGCTTTTCTCTTTTATCATACATGTTTTTTTTGCTTTGGTAAAGCAGGCGGGGATTTCTCCCTTCCTTATATCATGCTATAATAAAGCTGATTTTTTCAAACCTCGGCTTGAAAAATCAAAATCTGACGAATCGGGGAAAACGGAACCCATGCGTATTTTCCTTTCACGTTTTTCAAAGGGAAGCCGGGCGTACTTTGTCCTCACTTTTTTTGCCTCCCTTTTATATGTGATTTTCAGTTTTCTGACTCCGCAGATCATCCGTTATACCGTGGATTCGATCATTCGAAACGGTTTAAGAAATCAGCTTTTTTTCTGTGCGGCCGGCATTGCTCTCTGCTCCCTGACAGCCGGCGTTTTTCAATATTTGTCCGGGATCGGGATTTCTGCGGGTACGGAACGTTTTATGAAGAAACTCCGCGACACGCTCTTTCATCACATCCAGTACCTGCCTTTTTCCTGGCATAATGCGCACCTGACCGGCGACATCATCCAGCGCTGTACGGAAGATGTCGAAACGATACGCAGTTTTATTTCGGAACAGCTTCTTGAGGTGATCCGGACCATCCTTCTGATTGCCGCGGCTCTTGTCCTGATGTTCTCGATGAATGTTACGCTTGCCCTCGTTTTCCTTGTTTCCGTCCCTGTCATCATTCTTTACTCCTCTCTGTTTCACAATAAGATCTCCACACAGTTTCGCGCGGCCGATGAAGCCGAGGGCGATCTTATGGTGGATGTCCAGGAAAACCTGACAGGGGTCCGTGTCGTACGTGCATTCGGTACAGAGGGAGAAGAGCTTTCCCGCTTTGACCGGTTCAATGAGACCTTTGCGGATAAATGGATCCGTATGGGCGGGACACTCGGTCTCTTCTGGGGCATCGGCGATCTCGCAACAGCAGGGCAGTTATTGTCTGTTGTCTGCATCGGAAGTTTTCTTGCTGCCGGAGGAAAAATGACGCTCGGAGAACTGCTTGCTTTTATCAGCTACACGCAAACGCTGTCCTGGCCGGTGCGGGATCTCGGACATACCCTTTCCGAATTTTCAAAATCAACCGTTTCCGTTGAACGTTTGAATGAAATACTGGATGCGGAAGAAGAGCCAAAGGACGAGGATCTTCAAGCCCCGCATTTTCCTGCCGACATTGCCTTCTCCCATGTGAACTTCAGCTACGGAACCCAGGCGGTTTTAAAGGACCTTTCCTTTGCCATTCCGCACGGGACCACGTTCGGGATCCTGGGATCGACCGGCTCGGGAAAATCCACGATCACCTATCTTTTAAACCGTCTGTATGATCTTCCGGAGGACAACGGTTCCATTACGATCGGCGGGACGGATATCCGGCAGATCAACCGGTATCTCCTGCGGAAAAGCATCGGTCTTGTACTCCAGGAACCGTTTCTGTTCTCAAAAACCGTGGCTGAAAACATCGCAATTGCCTCCTCTGAAAAGGAGCTCCCCCATATCCGCCATGCCGCCGCCCTCTCAGACGTGGACGAAAACATCATGGAGTTCCGGGATTCCTATGATACCCTGGTAGGCGAACGCGGTGTAACTCTTTCCGGAGGACAAAAGCAGCGTATCGCGATCGCCCGCACACTGATGATGGAGTGCCCGATCCTGATCCTGGATGATTCCATGTCTGCCGTGGATATGCAGACCGATACCCGGATCCGTCAATCCCTTATTGAAACCCGGAAGTCTTCCCCCGAAGAAAAAGAGCAGCAGACACTGATCCTGATCTCTCACAGAATCAGTACCCTCATCAAGGCGGACTATATTCTGGTTCTGGAAAACGGATGTGCAGCCGAACTCGGCACACCGGAAGAGCTGCTGAAAAAAGACGGGATTTTCCGCAGGATCTTTGACCTGCAGGGAAATACTGCCGATGCGGAAGGAGGACGGCTTTTATGAACGAACATTCTTCTGAAAACAAAAAACTCCGGTTTCGTCCGGATATCTGGAAGCGTCTTTTTCCGTTTCTTGCTCCGGTAAAGGGACTGCTTATTTCCGTTTTTGTCATGATGATCTTTTCCGCAGCCGTGGATGCAGTTCTCCCTTTATTTGCCGCCTATGCCGTGGACCATTTTGTAGAAACGAAAACAACGTCCGGGATAGGCACGTTTTCCGCGGTCTATTTTCTGGTGATCTTGTTCCAGGCTTTTCTTACCGTTGTTTATTCCCGTATGTCCATGCGTGTGGAAATGGGAACCGGAAAACGGTTAAAACACGCCCTTTTTCAGCACCTTCAGGTACTGCCGTTATCCTATTACAACACGAATTCGGTCGGATATATCCTGGCGCGCGTGATGAGCGACACCAACCGGATTTCGGGACTGATCGCCTGGGGTATGATGTTTTTCTTCTGGGAGATCTTTTATTTTATCGGAATCATGATCGCGATGTTTGTGCTGAATCCCGGCATGGCTTTTCTCATCCTCCTCATCCTTCCGTTCTTCTTTCTTCTTGTACATCACTTCCAGCCGCGCATGCTCCTGGCAAATAAAGCGGTCAGACACATCAACTCCTTAATCACCGGAAGTTATAATGAAAACATCACAGGCGCCAAGACCTCAAAAACTCTGGTAATCGAAGAACAGAATACGGAAGAATTTCAAAAGATCAGTTCGGATATGTATGATGCTTCCTTCCGCAGCGCCAGACTCTCCGCGCTTTTTCTCCCCCTTGTGACTTTCCTTGGTTCGTTTGCCGTTTCCCTTGTACTTTATCGGAACGGCAATGAAGTGATAAACGGTGTTCTTCCTTTCGGTACTCTTTCCGCTTTTATCAGCTACGGGATCCTGATCCTGGAACCTCTCTCCCAGATCGCGCGCATGTTTTCCCAGCTTCTGAACACGCAGATCAACATGGAACGCGTTGCCGCGCTTCTTGACGAAGAGGAATCCGTAAAGGACGATCCCGGGGTGATCGAAGCATACGGAGATGTGTTTCACGGGAAAACCGAAGTTTATCCGAAGCTTTCCGGTGACATTACCTTTGACCATGTTTCGTTCTCCTATCCGGATGCGCCGGAGGTCCCGGTACTCCGGGATATCTGCCTGTCCGTAAAAGCCGGAACGACCGTGGCAGTCGTGGGCGAAACCGGAGCGGGAAAAAGCACTCTGGTCAATTTGCTCTGCCGCTTTTTTGATCCGACTTCCGGAACCATCCTGATCGACGGCATCGACATAAAAAAAAGAAGCCTCGGCTGGCTTCATTCAAATCTCGGCTATGTGCAGCAGGATCCGCATCTTTTTTCCGGGACGCTTGCCGACAACATCCGTTACAGTGCACCGGGGGCTTCCCCGGAAGAGGTAGAGCGTGCCGCTGTCCTGGTGTCTGCGGACACGGTCGCCGGGCGGCTTGAAAAGGGATATGATTCCGAAGTGGGAGAAGGCGGAAACAATCTTTCAACCGGCGAAAAACAGCTGGTCTCTTTTGCGCGGGCGGTGCTTCGGAAGCCTCCTCTCCTCATTCTGGATGAAGCCACCAGCTCCATTGATACGGAAACGGAGCAGCTGATCCAGAATGCGATCACAAAGCTTCTGTCCGGACGCACTTCCTTTATCATTGCGCACAGACTTTCCACCATAAGAAATGCGGATCTTATTCTGTACATCGAAGGCTGCCGCATTTCGGAGCAGGGCACGCACGAGTCCCTGATGGCAAAAAAAGGAAAATATTTTGAATTGTATCAGTCGATGCAGATAGAGAAAGAATAAAAAGCGTACTGCTGAAATGTACTCCCGGTTATCTTTCAACGATCACAGATGCCGCGGATGAAATTTCCGAAGGATAGGCCGGAGAAATTGCTGCGCGCATCCGGCGCCGGGCCGGTAGGGATAAACCGCCTTACGGTACGCGGTTTAAGACGGCGCCAGAGCAGCGCAAAACAGGTTTCTATTCCTGTGGGCATTTTTTCTCAGACAGAAGCAAATGCCTGTTCCAGATCAGCCAGAATGTCATCCACATTTTCCAGACCAACAGACAGACGTACCATTCCTCCGTTTATACCTGCCGCGATCAGCTGCTCCTCCGTAAGCTGACGGTGTGTTTCACTCGCGGGATGCAAAACGCAGGTCCTGATATCGGCAACATGAACTTCGTTTGAAGCAAGCTTCAGACTGTCCATAAATTTCATTGCTTTTTCTTTTCCGCCTTTTATCACAAATGAAATGACTCCGCTGCTGCCTTTCAGATACTTCTGCGCCAGTTTATAATCCGCACAGGACGGCAGGCCGGGATAGGTCACGCTTTCCACCTTATCGGACTCCGATAAAGCGCGGGCAACCGTCATGGCGTTTTCACAGTACTGTTTCATCCTCACGGCCAATGTCTCCAGCCCGAGATTTAAAAGAAATGCGGAATGGGCAGCCGGATAGACGCCGAAGTCCCGCATGAGCTGCATTCTCGCTTTAACGATATATGCTTTATTTCCGTAAACTTCGGTATAGACAATTCCGTGATAAGAATCATCCGGTTCCGTCAGTTCCGGAAAATTTCCCTTTTTCCAGTCAAAATTTCCGCTGTCAACGATCACGCCGCCCACCTGTACGGCATGCCCGTCCATATATTTTGTTGTAGAGTGTATTACAATATCCGCTCCGAATTCAAACGGTTTGCAGAGGATGGGCGTTGCAAACGTATTGTCTACGATCAGCGGAACGCTGTGCTCATGTGCAATTTTTGCAAACCGTTCGATGTCCAGTACCCTCAGCGCAGGGTTGGCAATCGTCTCTCCGAACACCGCTTTTGTATTCGGTTTAAATGCTTTATGGATCTCGGCGTCTTCCGCATCCCGGTCGATATAGATACACTCGATCCCGAGTTTCCGTAAGGTATAGGAAAACAGGTTGATCGTACCGCCGTATACTTCCGACATGCTGATCAGGCTGTCCCCCGCCCGGCAGATATTCAGAATGGAAAGCAGGGTCGCAGCCTGTCCCGAGGTGGTACACATGGCACCGACACCGCCTTCCAGTTCGGAGATTTTGTCTTCAACCGCCATCACGGTCGGATTTCCGAAGCGGGAATAGATCAAGGATTTCATCGGTTCATCAAATACCGCCGCAACATCGGCGGTAGAGTCATAAACATAAGTCGTACTCTGTACGATGGGCATAACCCGCGGCTCCGAATTTTTCGGATGGTAGCCTGCATGCAGACACTTTGTTTCATCTTTCATTTGTATTTCTCCTTTCATAAATCACATTGATTTTTCCATACTATAATACCTCACAATACCGGAAAATTATATGATATCAGTGTCAAAAATCCTTATTCCCACGCAGGCTTGCCTGCAGGTGGGAAAAAGGACTTGGGGCACGCCCAAACATGAGTTGCAAGACATCCAGTGGATGTCTGCTCTGCAACGACCGCAGCGAAGCGCAGACAGAAATGGGGCAGGGGCCCCATGAATTCCGAATGGTTGGCAGGATTGCGGGAGCAATCCGTGATATTACTTTTGGCGACCACATCATTATATGTCTTTTACGCAGTATTCTGTCATGAAAATCATTCCGGGACATGTTTTGTCCGGAACGGGTGCATACAAAAATCCGCCTGCAGACAGCGTAAGGAAATACGTTATTTGCGGGCGGATTATCCGTCTTTCGATGATCCCGGGAACAAACGGTATCAGGCCGGTATTTATGCCAGACTCTTTACGATGTCCAGCTCCTCCGAGGTCAGATCATGGATATCTGAATTGTCCATGGATGTATTGGCATATTCGATCAGCACCATCTTGGTATCCTTTTTCGTGATCGTGTTGTGCCACAGTGCGGGCGGTATGTCATAAACTTTATCTTTCTGCATCTTTACCGCATCAAATTTCAGTTTCCCGTTCTCTTCGTTTGCATATACCAGCGTGCAGGACCCCTCCAGCAGCACAAAAAGTTCATCGGTCTTATTATGTCTTTCCAGATTGGAAATACCGGTAATGTCATTGGCCGGCTTCCAGTTTTTGATCCCGACGCACCAGTCCGTGTTATCGAATATGCGCTGCATTCCTTCTCCTGAAAATTCAAAGTTCCTGATCTCCATTGCCGTTCCTCTCTTTTACATGTTATTTTTTACTTTTGCTGCGATATTTTCTGCCGTCAGTCCGTATTCTTCAAACAAAAGTTCCGGTGTCCCTGATTTCCCGAATTTATCCATGATACCGACCATGGCAAATTTTGCGCCGTCATGGCCCGCCAGGACCTCCGCCGCTGCAGAGCCAAGGCCTCCGATCACGGAATGCTCTTCCGCCGTTACGATCACCCTGCACTGCCGGTTCATCTTTAAAATGATTTCCGAATCGATCGGCTTAACGGTATGCATATTTACAACCGCCGCGTCTATCCCTTCTTTTTCCAGAAGTCCGGCAGCTTTCAGAGCCGGCGGAATCATCAGTCCGCATGCGATGATGCAGGCATCTTTCCCCTCTTTCATCACATTGGCTTTTCCCGGTATAAACGGCGTGTCATCTTCCGTCATATCTTCCACCACCGGCCTGGCTACACGGATATATACCGGTCCTTTGATTTTTACCGCTGCATCAACCGCTTTCTCCATTTCTCTTGCATCACAGGGGACAAATACCGTCATGTGCGGCAGAACCCGCATCAGCGCAATATCCTCGATCGACTGATGGGATCCCCCGTCCTCCCCGACGGACAGTCCGGAGTGCGAAAACCCGAACTTCACGTTCAGGTTCGGATAACAGACGGAGTTCCGGATAAATTCATAGCCGCGGCCTGCACCGAAGATTGCAAACGTACTTACAAACGGAATGAACCCCGTTGCCGCAAACCCCGCTGCGCAGCACATGGCATTCCCTTCCGCTATCCCCATATTGAAAAAACGGTCCGGGTAGGCTTCCTGAAACATGGCTGTCTGCGTCGCATGCGCCAGGTCGCAGTCCAGTACCACGACCTTATCATTCTCCCGTCCCAGTTTGACAAGTGATTCTCCGTAGGCGACACGTAATGATTTTCCCATTCTTTTATCCCTCCTGTTGTGCAAGTGCATTCTTGAACTGTTCTTCGTTCATGGGTTTCCCGTGCCAGCCGACCTGATTTTCCATGAAGTCCACTCCCTTGCCTTTGACTGTGTGACAGCAGATAAATTTCGGCTTCCCGCCGGACGATTCTCTGCATGCCTCCGTGACTGCGTCTATGTCATGTCCGTCCACTTCAAAACATGCAAACCCGAATGCCCTGAACTTTTCCACAATATTTCCGAGACTCATGACCTCGTCATTTTTTCCGTCGATCTGAAGACCGTTGTAATCCAGGAGAAAGGTCAGGTTATCCAGTTTATAGTTGGCTGCCGCCATGCACGCTTCCCAGACTATCCCCTCCTGGCATTCCCCGTCTCCCAGGACCGCATATACTTTGTAATCTTTTCCGGCGTATTTAGCTGCCAGGGCAAGTCCCATTGCCTGGGATGCGCCCTGTCCAAGGGAACCCGTATTCACATCGATCCCCGGTGTTTCATCATGAGCCGGATGTCCCTGAAGGTAACTGTCTATCCTCCGGAGCGTGATCAGATCCTTTTTCGGAAAAAATCCCAAGTCTGCCAGTATGGCATACTGGGTCGGACAGGCATGTCCTTTGCTCAGGACAAAGCGGTCCCGATCTTCCAGGTCAGGGTTCTTCGGATCTACCCTCATCACGTTATAATACAATGCCATCAGGATCTCCACGCAGGATAATGATCCGCCCGGATGACCCGACTGGCAGGCATACAGCATCTTTAAAATGTCCGCCCTTATTTCTTTTGCTTTTTTTGCATAATCCATATCTCTTTCCTCCTCGTATTTCCCCGTATCCGGGGATTAACCTTTTACTGCTCCGGCTGTAAGGCCGGCAACCAGTCTCTTCTGTGCAAAGAAAAACATGATGCATACCGGGATGATCGTAATGATCCCTCCTGCCGTCAAAAGATCCCATTGCACCCCAAGCTGCCCGATCAGGCTCTTCAATGCCACCGGGATCGTTCGTGTGGCATTGTTTGTGAACATGACCGCGAACGTATACTCATTCCATGACTGCATGAAGATATAGACACCGGTCGCCACCAGACACGGGGTCAGAATGGGAAGGATTACTTTTGTAAATGCCGTTGCTCTGTTGCAGCCGTCCACCAGCGCTGCTTCCTCCAGGGACATCGGCAGATCGTTGATAAAGCCCTGCAGCAGCCACACCGAAAACGGAATGGTAAATGTCGTATATGCCAGGATCAGCGAAGCAGGCTTATAGAGAAGTCCCATCTTTCTCATGATGATGTAGAGCGGGATGAGAAGCAGTACCGTCGGGAACATGTTGTTGCAGAGAAAAATCGACATCAGAAGTTTTCTCCCCTTGAACTGATAACGGGAAAAAGCATACGCCGCCAGAGTCGATGTAACAAGGGATACTATCGTAGTCAGGCTTGCCACAATAAAGCTGTTCTTCATGGCGCTTAAAAAATTGACCGTTGTCGTAAACAGCTTCTTATAGGCCTCGAAGGTCGGATGGGCTGTCCAGTACCGGACTATTTTTCCGTACAGTTCATTCTCCGGTTTGATCGATGTAAGAAACGTCCAGTAAAACGGGAACAGAATAAACAGCATGAGGAGAAGGAGCGGCAGGTATAAAGTAAAAAATCTTTTTACAAAGGATTCTTTTTTCATCTTTACGCCTCCTTCTTAAAGGTCATCCTGAGGTACGGAATTGCGGCACACCCCAGAACGATCGCAAGGAATATAGCCATGGCCGATGCATATCCAAGGTTCAGCGCATTGGCTTTATTGAATACATATACAGAAAGGGTCTGTGTGGAATAGGCCGGCCCGCCTTCCGTCATGTTGAAGATCACATCCACGGAGTTCGCTACCCAGATAACCCTGAGGAGCAGCGTAACAAAGATCGTGTTCTTGATGGACGGAATGGTGATCCGCGTCAGTTTCTGCCATGAGGTGGCTCCGTCCATTTCCGCCGCTTCATACAGATCTTCCGAAACCCCCTGCAGCGCTGCCAGGATCATCAGCGCAAAAAACGGGATCCCCTGCCAGATGATGGTCACGATCACCGAGGGAAACGCTGTCGTTTTCTGGGATAAGAACGGCACTGCCTTATCTATGATATGCAGCTTCATCAGGATGTCATTCAGCACCCCGTAGTTGCCGTCATAGATCCAGCGCCACATCAGACCGATCAGCACTCCCGGCGTAACCCACGGGATCATGCTGACTGCCCTTACGATCCCGCGCCCTTTAAATTTCCGGTTTAAGAGAAGGGCAAGACCAAAGCCCAGGAAGAACTGAAACCCCACGCCGAATACCACCCACAGGAGCGTCTTCACACAGGAATTCAAAAACTGCCTGTCCGAAAACATCGCAATATAATTTTCTATCCCTATCCACCGGATATCTTTCGGTCTTCTCAGATCGTACTGCTGAAAGCTCATGGCAATCGCGTTTATGACCGGAACAAATACCACGCATATGATCACGATCACCGCAGGAGCCACCAGAAGATACGGCCAGAATGTCTTTTTCTTTTTTGTCATGCTCCCTCCCCGCTCCGGTTTTTCCAGTAAACCGGGCCGCAATCAAATGGATTTTTGCGGCCCGGATGGTCTTATATTCTTTTACCACTCTGATCCTTACTTATACAGTTCGTCCTGAAGCGTCTTCATACAGGTCTTCGCATCGATATCTCCGGTCAGAGCCTGGGATACCGTATTCGGCCATACCGTAGCGATCCATTCTGTTGTGGTATCACGGATCGGAAGGATCCCGGAATAGGATTCTCCGGCAATGGAAGCCTTCATAAAGCGGTTATTCTGGAAAAAGTCTTCATTTGCTACTGTTTTGCTGACCGGAACGTTTCCGGTTCCTTCGCACCACATCTTCTGTCCCTCACCTGCCGCAAGGTAGCTCATCCATTCAAAGCAGGCATCCTTGTTCTTGCAGGATTCAAACATGACAGTCTCCGTATCTCCCATGGAGGTCCATTGTCCTTTTCCTTTCGGGAATGCGAAAGCACTGACATCGTCCCCGAATGTTTTTTCCATATCCGCAGAAGAACCGGTATGATGTATGGTCATCGCCGTAAGGCCGGACTTAAAGTTTGCAATGATCTCATTAAAACCGTCGCTTGTTGCGGTCGGCGGAACATTGCCGTTCTTATAAATATCGATAAAGTCCTGCATGCCCTTTACCGAAGCGTCACTCGTCAGATCCTCAAAATTCCCGCCTTCTCCGTAGATAAAGGAACCCCACGGCTCCTGACCGCCTTTCGCGCCTCTCATCCCGAAGCCGTAGACATCCGTCTTGCCGTCGCCATTGGTGTCCATGGTACATTTCTTAATGCAGTTCAGGAAATCTTCATAGGTCGTGGGAACTTCTACCCCTGCCGCTTTGAAAATCGACGGTCTGTAATATACATAAAGAACCTGAATATTCCATGGCATCACGTAAAGCTTATCCGAACCGCCTGCCTGTTTCATGACATTATAGATGTTGTCTTCGATATCGCTCTTCTTATCCCATTTGCCCACATAATCGGTCAGATCCGCAAGAAGATTGTTGTTCACAAAAAGAGGAGTCGAAGTCAGTTTCCAGGTAGAACAGTCAATGTCTCCGCCGCCCATGACTGCATTAAAAAGATTCTGGGAATAAGCTCCGCCGTCCCATGGCTGTTCCTCTCCGACTACCGTAATTCCCTTTCCGTTTTCCGCATTGAATTTTTTGATGATATTCTGCATAAGTGCGGAATAATCCGTGTTATCTGCCCAGTAACGGAACTTAATGGTTACCGCGCTTCCGGAAGACGCCGCCGTGGTCGATGCTGCCGCTGCCGCCGTTGTTGCAGCCGCCGTTGTTGCTGCCGCTGCTGCTGTTGTTTCCGCCGCCGTCGTTGCGGAAGTTGTTGAACTTCCCCCGCACGCCGTCATGGAAATTGCCATTAATGATGCCAGAACAAGTGCCGCTAATTTCCTCATACCTTTTCCTCCTTTAAAATAATATCGTTTAGAGTTTCCCAAATATGCCTTTCGGAAAAATATCTGGCCTTGATCGAGTCTCTGTCACGGATCGCATCAAAAATACCCACATGGCTTCTTTTGGCTCTTCGATAGCTTTCCGCATCTTCCTGCGTTTTCGCGTGGCTTCTGACAATAGACTCGTTGATGATGGGAACAACGCGGATCAGGACATCATTGTGCGTACATTCCGCAACCGCCGTATGGAACCGGATATCAAGACCGGCAGCAGAATCATCATTGATCTCAGTTTCCAGCATTTTTCTGATAATGTTTTCCAGATCCCGGATGTTCTGCGATGTTGCCCGTTCCACCGCAAGAGCGGCGATCTGCGGTTCAATCATCATACGAGTTTCGAATAAATGCCGCAGAAGGTTTTCCTGATCCGCAAAATGCAGTCCAAGAGGATCATCTCCCACTCCCGTATAATCACTGACAAAGGTGCCGCTCCCCTGACGGATTACAATTACATTTTCCGCCCTGAGGTACTTCATGGCCTCCCGAAGAGTGGACCTGCTGACGCCGAACTGCTCCGACAGTTCCGTTTCCGTAGGAATTCTGTCTCCCGGCTTCATCTTCTGACTGACGATCATGTTCTTTACTTTCTGAGCCGTCACGGCAGGAAGCAGTTCTTCCTGTCTTTTCTCTGTCCTCTGATTCAGCATGGCTTTTTCCTTTTATAACTTCTTCCTTTCCGAAGGTTTGATTTCATACTACATATTCATCATATGAATGTCAATTGTAAATTATATTTTCTGTATAAATATCATAAAATTATTTTTATTTTTTGGGTATATTTTGCATCATAATGGGAATAATTTATATAAATTGGTATTATGTTTTAATATAATACATACGAATTTGTATGTTCAATTTTAAATAAAATTAAATATTTTTGAAAATTTTTGATTGTCATCACCCCATATGCTGCCTTTCTGAAAGCAGGCATACTCTGCCGGCCGAAAAATCCGCTCCATTTTAACCGGATAATTGCGGCATTCCCGGGGGCAGCTTTTTCCTTCTTTTTTTGACATTCCATTCTGCATGATTCAATTCCGCGTATTTGCGGCATTTGCAAAGGGTATCCGTACGCAGTCAGATCCGGCGGAGATTTTGTTCAAAAAGGGCAGAAAAATTCAGAAAAGATATTCCTGTTAAAAAAGGCGGAAAGAAAAACGCCGGGCAATGGACTTTGTACCGGATTCCCTGTAAAATAAAGATATTCCGTTCTCCGAAAACAGGCCGATGACGGAATACCTCATCTTTGTTGTATCAGGATATAAGTACAGAAAATGACAGCACGGATCGCTCTTCGTTCCACTGCGGTCGTTGCAGAACAGACATCCACCGGATGTCTTGCAGCGCACTTCGTACTCCCGCGACCCTGCCAAATTATTGATCCACAGGAGAAAAATCATGAAATGGGGCATATTGGGAACCGGACGTATTGCAGACATTTTTGCCGATGCGCTGAGTTTTACCGACAGTTTTCCTATTGAAGCGGTTGCGTCACGTTCACCGGAAAAATCCCGGATCTTTGCTTTCAATCACCATGTAAACCGGGCGTATGACAGTTATGAGGCATTGGTAAAGGACCGTGAAATTGATGTTGTGTATATTGCAACTCCCATGCAATGCCATTATGAAAATATCAAATTGTGTTTCCAATACGGGAAAAATGTCTTATGTGAAAAAACCGTAACCGTAACAGCCGGTCAATTGGAGGAGTTAAAGGCTCTGGCAAAAGAAAAGAGATTGTTTTTTATGGAGGCGATGTGGATGAAATTCCATAAGGCCTACCGGGAAGCAAAAGCATGGGCGGAAAACGGAAGAATAGGCAGAGTTCAGATGGTGCGTGCGGATATGTCAAAGCTTCTGCCTTACAAGGCGGATGACCGGATATTTCGAAAAGATCTTGGCGGCGGTGCTTTGCTGGATCTGGGTGTTTATACCATAAGCCTTGCGAACGATTTTATGGATGCCGAGCCTCGTCAGGTTTTCAGCTGTTATTCTCCTGCTCCAAACGGAACCGATTTTGTAGACAGCGTGATCCTCCGTTACGGATACGGCTCTGCGGTTTTAAATATGGGGTTCGGCTATTATACACCGGTTTCAGCGATCATCCTCGGAACAGACGGCCGCATCGAATTCGGCGAACATTTTCATGCGGCCAATTCGGTCAGCATGTACGACAATAACAAAAATCTGATAGAACATTTTGAAGAGCCATTTGCATATAACGGATATGAAGATGAAATTTTCGAGACCGAACGATGCATCACGGATGGTCAGATCGAAAGCAGAATACATCCGTTAAACAGTTCTCTTTCCGTACTGAAAATAATGGATGCGATCAGAAAGCAATGGCAGGAAAATGAGAATTTCCCTTCTATCGCATCCAATGATCCCGGATACCAATGAAAAAATGATACAATATATCAGAACACAACCGGCTCCGTTCGGGCTTCATCCTCCGCATTGAAATCAACTTCCGGCATAAAAAACGGCCACCGGAGTTCTATGTCGATCAGCTCTCCGGCTTTCACATCCAGGCCGGGAATCATCGGAATAAAACAGTTGACATTTCTTTTCATTCCCCGTTTTTCTCCCGGGTGCCCCGCCGGAATTACCACAAATTCTTCCCGGTCATTTCTTGCGGCATGTGCACCCATCATAAATGTCAGGCCTTTCCGTGTCATCTTCAGATCCGTCAGGGTTTTTGCCCGTATCGTTTGGAAAGATGTGATCTCACGTCCCAAAAAAAGATCGATAACAGGTTTTACATACCATTCCATCGTATAATCGCAGCATACGGTCGGTCCCGACAATCCTACCACCGGTATATTTTTTGCCATTGCATAGCAGGTATGCTTCCCCGGTCCCGTATCGACCTGCTGGTTAAAGATTTCCGCATACTCGCCAAGTATTTCATGACAGTAATCATCCGTTCCCTTGGAAGAACCGGCATTGAGCAGAACAATATCGGAAGATGCGATCGCATCCTCCAGTACATTTCGAAGCATTGTGGGGTCGTCTTTACAGATCGGATATATTTTCGGTTCCGCCCCCCATTCCAAAAGTTTTCCGCGAACCAGAACGGAATTGGCATCCACATTTTTTCCGATCGGAAGCTTTTGATCTGCCGGAACAAGTTCACTGCCTGTAGGGATAAAAGACACGACAGGTTTTTTGACTGCCGGGAGTACCGTATGTCCCCCTTTTGCCAAAAAGCTCATCAGGGACGGCGTCAATGTTTCACCGGCTTTTGCGAGCAGGTCTCCTTCTTTCAGTTCACTTCCCGGTTCAATTGTTGACTGCCCCTTTTTCTCCGGAATACTGAGAAAACGAATGCGGCCTTCCTCATCTATTCTGACCTGTTCGATCAATATCTCCGTATCATAATCCCCGTCGATGCTGATACCGGTATTTGCAAAAATATATTCTTTTCCTTCCTGCCAGTTTGAAGTATCCGGCATCCCTTTCATAAAATCCTTATAGTACACGGCAACACCGTCTCTGTTTGCCGTCAGATGATTGGGAAGAGTATTTTGCGATACCACGTCTTCTGCAAGCACTCTTCCATACCCCTCTGTGTTCGTTACCTTCTCTGTCTTACGGTCAAACCGGCAGTGTTCCAGCATGTTTTTGACTGCCGCGTGCCGCGGCAGAGACATATCCTGCGTACATTTATCCATGTTCCGATCCATTTGAGACACCTCCTATTTCTGATACAGGGCATGTACCTGATCTGTTGTCAGGGACACCTGATACATTTTTTGGAAAAATTCCGTTATTTCCGTATCAAGCTTAAAGGATACATAGTCCGGGTAACACGTTGATGCCACATAAAGGCATCCGAGAACGCGCAGCGGATTCGGCGAACGGTCAAACCAGTTCTGCGGATTGCTCACACAATAATACACATGATTATCTTTCACTGCCTGAATTCCCGACCATCCGGCGCCGGTACGGATCGTATTCAGTGCGTTCGGATCAAATGCAAATATATACTGCGGATTCCAGTTGATCACCTGCTCAAGGGAGACCTGTTCACGCCCCATAAAAGAACTCATCTTGACATCATTCGCACACTTCATATTGCAGAACTGGAATACAGCCGAATGAAAAGAATCTGCGGATTCGGTCATGAGCCCCGATGCATCTTCCGCATAATAGTAACTTACGATTTTATCTGCCGGTACTTTTGCAACGCTCTCCGCTGCCTTATCCAGTTCCGCCTGCAGATAATCCCCGAGTTCTTTTCCCCTGGCCTCTTCTCCCAGCCATTTGCCGAGGTCTCTCATGACATCGGGTACATCTTTCAGGTCATAACTTACCACGATCACCGGTGTTCCGAGCTTCTTTGACAATTCGTCCGCATCCTGAATCGCTTTTTTGGTATTCTCATCCGATGTCAGATTACTTGCAGTGATTACGACATCCGGTGCCATGGTAATGATTCCTTCCGTATTTCCTTCCGTGTACCCGTACCATCCGCCGACCAGCGGAATGTCCGCCACTTCCTTCGGATAATAAGAAAGCTGTTCCTTACTCATCTTGTTTGCCCATCCGATCATTTTCCCGGGTATAAGTGCACAAAGCCATGCCTCGGATGCCGGACTCGAAGAAAATACCTTCTGCGGATTTTCCGGATACGTCACAGTACGTCCCGCCATATCCGTAATGGTCACCGTTTTCTTTGCACTGCTGCTCTCTTTTACGGATTCCGAAGCCGTCTTTGCTTCTGCCGCGGCGGTTGCTGCAGCAGCGGTTGTTTCCGTTGTCTGTACCGTTGTCTGAATGGCCGTTGTGGATGCTGCGGCGGCTGTCGCCTGCGCCGTTCCCCCGCATCCGCCCAATACCGAAACCGAAGCCATACAGATTGCCGAAAAAACCGCTGCCGCTTTTTTGCTGATCCCGTTTCTTGTTATCATTTTACTTCCTCCCTGTTTTGCATTCTTTTATGATTTGTTCAGCACAGGAACACACGCCCTGATCAACTCTCCGTTTCTCTCATCCTTCAAAATACTTACCTTTATGCCGTACGCTCTCTCAAGATTTTCTTCCGTAACAATATCTTCCGCCCGTCCGATGCTGATCCGATTTTCCCTTTCCACAAGGATCACTTTGGAGGAACATAAAAAAACATGATCCGGGGCATGCGTTGTCATTACAACGATCATCCCCTTACCGGCAAGCCTTTTAATCTGTTCAAGCACCCTGGCCTGATTCCCGTAATCAAGATTCGCCGTCGGTTCATCCATCAACAAAATCTTCGGATTCTGGGCGAGTGCACGTGCGATCAAAACCATCTGTCTTTCGCCGCCGCTTAATTCCGTATAGATGCGGTCTTTTAATGCACCTATTTCCAGTTCTTCCAGTGCATTTTCCGCGGTCTCATAATCATGTTCGTCCGGAGAGGCCAGCATCCCCCTCTGTGCAACACATCCCATGACAACGACCTGAAATACCGTATAGGGAAACGGGGGAATATGTGTCTGCGGGATATAGCCGATATATTCCGCCTTATGTCTGTTGCTCCATGTGCCGATATCATCTCCGTTAATTTTCACGTTTCCCTTTACGGACGGGATCAGTCCGAGCGCTGATTTGAAGAGCGTGGTTTTTCCCACGCCGTTTGGTCCGAGAATGCAGAGGATCTCACCGGATTTTATGGAAAAAGAAATATCCCGCAGCACAGGTTCTTTACCGTATCCGCACGTGATATGCTCCAGCGAAAAGTTCATACCCATCCCTTTCTTCCTCTGGCCAGAAGAATCAGGAAAAACGGTGCACCTACCAGTGCGGTCAGAATTCCTATTGAAACCTCGATTTGAAAAAATACCCGTGTTATATTATCTACCATCAGCAAAAACAGGGCACCTCCCAGCATGGAAGCAGGTATCAGTGTCCTGTAATCCGGGCCGACCAGCATTCTCATCAAATGAGGAATGACAAGACCTATCCAGCCGACCATCCCGCATGTTGCCACGGATGCCGATGTTACAAGAGTTGCGCATACAATAAATATCACATTCAATGCTTTTACGTTCACCCCCATGGTTCTGGCTTCTTCCTGCCCGAACGAAAGCATATTCAGCTGGTACTTAAAAAGCATCATCGGAACAAGGCCGATGATGACGGGAATGATCAGAACAGGCAATGTGCGGAAAGTAAGATGTGTCATGCTGCCCAGCAGCCAGAAGGTGATCTCTCCGAGTTCACGGTCCGGATTGGCAAGTGTTTTGGTGATCGACACGCCCGCATTGAACAATGCTGTTACGACCATGCCGGTGAGGATCAAAGTCATGGTCGTATTTTCATTCCTGGAAACAGCGGAACTGACGGCGTAGGTCAATCCCACTGCTATCATCCCGACCGCAAATGCAGCAATGTGCATCTGCAGATATGTCATTCCCAGCAGAATTCCCAGGCAGGCCCCAAAAGCCGCGCCCGAGGAAGCGCCGAGAAGATCCGGAGATACCATAGGGTTTTTAAAAATACCCTGATAGGCGGCTCCCGCCGCAGAGAGTGCCGCACCCACAAAAACACATGACAAAAGCCGGGGCAGCCTGGTCTGAAAGAATACCGTTTCACTTGCCTGCGGGTAATTGACGGCTGCTCCGAAAAGATAGTGGGATAAAATACCCTGTGTATCATGAAGGGTCAGTGCATATTTTCCGACCGTAAAGGAAAAAAGAAATGCCGCAATCAGCAGCATAAGAAGTATCAGAACAAATATATCTCCCCTGTATCTGTCTGGGACTGTTTTACCATTTTTCATGTGCTCATTCCTCTTCGACAAAACAGATATGTCTGTTACGATATTCTATTGTAAGAATATCGCTTTGTCAATAAAAAATGAGGTCTGCACAAAATTAATTATACATAATATCAGTGTCAAAAGTCCGTTTCCCACGCAGGCTTGCCTGCAGGCGGGAATAAGGACTTGGGACACGCATGCCTTTTCTCACAGCCGAAAATTGTTGTTATTTCTCCGGGATGATTTCCAGCCAGTAACCGTCGGGGTCCTGAATAAAGTATATTCCCATTGATGGATTTTCAAAGCAGATACAGCCCATTTCCTTATGCAGTGCGTGCGCGCTTTCAAAATCATCCACACAAAAAGCCAGGTGGAATTCCTGCTCTCCAAGGTCATAAGCCTCTTCATGTTCCTTCAGCCAGGTAAGTTCCACTTCAAAATCCGTTGTTTCATTTCCAAGGTAAACGATGATAAAAGAACCATCCGGGGCCGTTTTGCGGCGGCGTTCAGTCAGTCCGACAGCCTGCTTGTAAAATAAAAGCGACCGTTCCAGATCCTGTACATTATAATTTTCGTGAATCATTTTGAATTTCATGTTCTGCCTCCTTTATTTTTTCATCTGATGATTTTCCGGCATTACCGGTGAACTGCCGTATTATCCAAAGAAACAGCAGCCATAACGATCACGAATCATGCAGATGATCCCCCGCATCAACCGAGCGCCACATCCAGGATCATCATCACACTGAATCCCACTGCAAAGAAAACCGTGCCGATGTTGGAATGCTTTCCTTCCGACATTTCCGGGATCAATTCTTCCACTACTACATAGAGCATGGCTCCGGCAGCAAAGCTTAAAAGATAGGGAAGTGCCGGTACAATTTTCTCCGCCGCGATAATCGTAAGTATGGCACCGACCGGCTCCACAACGCCCGACAGCATCCCGCTCATAAAAGCTTTTGTCTTTGTCTCTCCCTCGGAGCATAACGGCATGGAAATAATGGCACCTTCGGGAAAATTCTGAATGGCGATTCCGATTGAAAGCGCCAGCGCCCCGGCTGCGGTAATTCCCGAATTTCCGGCAAGATACCCGGCAATTACCACCCCCACTGCCATTCCCTCCGGAATATTATGCAGCGTTACCGCCAGCACCATCATGGTTGTTTTCCGCAGATGACTTTCCGGTCCCTCCGCCTGTTCACTGTGCTGATGAAGATGCGGGATGATGCGGTCCAGGAACAAAAGAAAAATGATACCTATCCAGAAACCGACCACTGCCGGGACAAACGACCACTTTCCCATGAAAGATGACTGCTCAATGGCCGGAATCAAAAGGCTCCAGACCGAGGCCGCCACCATCACCCCCGCGGCAAATCCCGTCAATGCCCGCTGAAGCGTATCTCCCATGGCCTTCTTCATAAAAAACACACAGGCCGCACCTGCCGTTGTTCCGATAAAAGGAATCAAAATCCCCCTGAAGGCATCCATGTTCATACGGCATCATTTGCAGTGATCTGTATCTTTATCATCTTCTGCTTCTCCTTTTCAAAAAATCCGTTCTTTCTGTTTTTCACCTTTTGGAAAATTCATCCCGAAACAGTCCGCTCCACGGAAGATTTTTCGGAAGTTTGGAAAATTCTCTTTGCTTATATTCCCGGATCTGCATCGTGCTGTCGATCCGCAAAATCCGGTTTGCCACAGCCAGCGAATCCGCCATGTTGACCGCAAGGATCACAACCGATATCCCCCGCCTCACAAGCGTTTCCTGAAGTTCACAGATGATTCGTCTTTGTTCCACATCCGCTCCCTTGTATGGCTGCTCCAGGAAAACAATTTCAGGTTTCTGGAGCAATATCCGCATATATACCAGTTCAATTTTTTCGGTCTGTGATAATTCGCTTATTTTTTTATTGAAAATATCCTTTTTAATGACTCTGATAAATTCCTGTCTGATCGTATTTCGAATTTTTTGATTACGCCAGACTGCAGGGAGCCTGTGATCCAGGGAAATACAAAGATTGTCAAAAACTGTCATCTCGGGAAACAGCATGCTTTTCACCGGTTCTTCTTTTAAAACGGCAATCTGTCTGGAAGAATAAATCGATATTTTTTTGCCTTCCAGGAGAAATTCCGTATTCGGAGATTCAATATTTCCTTCAAGGATATCCGCCATTTTATGAAATAAGTTTGTATCCAGCGTCTGTATGACCAGACATTCCCGGGTATAAACGGTAAAACTGATATTGCTGTCCCTCTTTTCTGTCCTGTGACGGATTTCCAGTAAGGGAATCTTTTCTGTCCGGATATCCGCGTTTTTCAGCTTTTGGATTACAGAATCATAGTAATCCATATAGAACTTTTTCCCGACATCCGACTTCAAATCATTTCCTTCCAGGATAGTCTCGATTCCCTCATTTAACATAATTGCTGCCCGGGTGCAAATCTGCAGGATCTCCTCATAGTGAAGGCTTATATATAAAAAGGAATAACCCTGATTTGTATAATATTGCATGATCCGGAACAGAACTTTCAATTCCTTTTCCGGCAATACCGTGCTGATTTCCCGCAGAATGATCAGCCGATGGCCGGAAATAACCGCCCTTAAGATTTCAACAATTATTTTATCCAGCTGGGAAAGCCGTTCCACCGGAGTATCCGGATCGATCTTTAATTCCAAATCTTTTAAGTACGGCTGAAGTTTCCCGTTTAATTGTTCATTTTGAATAACCTGATTATGAAATTCAGAACAATATACAAACACATTGGTTGCCACGCTCATTCCATTAACCAGTGTGCTTTCACTGTCGATCAAAGAAATCGGATTTTCGGAATGATGATAATTTTTCCAGGAATTGATGCATTTTTCCATATAATAGACATAACCGTAATAAAGGGGAATATTATGTACCAGAAGTTCAAGGAGCTCATCCAGCCCATAGGTATCCAGCGGGAGCAGCCCCATGATCTCTCCCTCCGTAATACTCAGGGAGAAATTGTCCAGGATAACAGAATTTGCTTTTTTGCAGGTCACTCTTTCCAGGCGCAGCACTTCCCGTTTCATACCGTTTCTCTTTTCCCGAGCATCCCTTCATTTGTCGTCACAGGAATTGTAATTTCCACATTGGTTCCGACATCTTTGAGCGAATATACATGCATTCCGTATTCCTCACCGAAAATCAGTCGGATCCGGTTGTTCACATTGGATAGGGCAACTCCCCCGTTTTCTCCATGTCCGGAGCTGTCTTCTTCCCGAAGATTCAGTTTTGTATTCAGTTTTCTCAAATTTTCCTCTTCCATACCGACGCCGTTATCGCTGACACGAATAATCAGCCGTGTCTCTGTTTTTTCAATCAGAATTCTGGTAATCCCTTCTCCGAGTTTAAGTTCCGTCCCATGAATGATACTGTTCTCCAAAATGGGCTGCAGCGTTAATTTCGGTATCATGCAGCGAAGGATCTGCGGCCAGTCTTCGGAATCTTCGTCTATTTCCAGACTAAGCCGGTTTCCAAACCGGTACTGCTGGATTTTAAAATATGTCCTGCAGTTTTCCAGTTCTTCTTCAACCGTAACAAGATTCTCCGATTTGCTGATCGTATATCGAAAGAAAACCGCCAAAGCTTCCGTCATATCGGCAAGATTATCCAGACCGGCAAGCAAAGCCTCACTCCGGATTCCATCCAGCGTATTATACAGAAAATGCGGATTGATCTGATTTTGCAAGGCCCGATACTGTGCCTGTCTTTTTGAAAGATCAATGGCATGTGTGGATGAAACAACATGCCCGATGCTTTCTATCAGTTCCCTGACCTCCGGACTGAGCGTGACCTTATTTTCACTTAATTCAGCCAGAGAAAGATATCCCTCCGAAAATCTGCGGATTCTGTCCCGGAATTCGGAATACGGCTTGAGGATCCAAAAATAGCCGAATAAAACCAGAGCGGTAAAACAAAGAAGAATCGCAAGGATATACCATAACCTTCCCTTTGGAAAAATCGATATCCTTTCCTTCAAAAGAATCAATGCCGCACCGAGCAGGAAAAAAAGCAGCACTACATAAAGAATAATCCGATGGGAAAGAAAGCTCAGTTTGTTTTTCTCTTCGCTCATCCTGTTATCCATACAGTTTCCGATAAGAAGTAGGTTTTATTCCCGCATCTTTTTCAAAAATGTGTGTAAAATGTTTCAGGTCATTGTATCCGACCTGTCTGCATATATCTGCTACCGACAGGTTGGTTTCCCGCAGCAGACGTTTTGCCTCCTCAAGCCGGATATTTGCCAGATATTTTGCAAAGCCGACCTGCGTTTCTTTTTTAAACAGCACACTGAAATAGGCAACGGTAAGACCAACCTGCTCACTAACCCCCTCAAGCGTAATCTGTTCCTGATAGTGATTATTGATGTATTGTTTTGCGATCCTTACCGGACGTATGGAATCATCCTGATGCGCGGCAAGGATCTCTTTCATTAACTGATTCAAAAAATCTCTCAGATTCATAAAAAGCTCATCCTGCGAACTGCAATTTTCATTGCGGATCCGGAATTTCTCAAGCAGCTCTTTCTTGTCTTTTATATCGAGCCGCATCACAAACATGGTACCGGCCTGGTTTACAAGTTCGAATAATTCCCAGCCATGAACATTCCTGCATTCCCCGGCTTCTCGCTGCAAGTCCTCTACCGCCGAAATTACTCCCTCGTTATCCAGTGTTTCCAACGCCTGGCTGATGTCTCTGGTAAACTTATCCAAAAGTTTCCGCTCGAACAGGACCTGTTTGCTGACATCGGCATCCAGAAATTTCCCTGTCCCTTCTATCAGTCTTTCTTCCACAGTAATAAATGAAGAACGCATTGCTTTTGCAAGATCTTCCGGTCCTTTCACGCAGGAACCGAGCCCGATGGAAATTTTGTCTTCCCCATAGAGTTCCTTCAGCACAAGGATCTGATTAAAACAATCCCGAATTCCCTTTCGGATACTATCCTTTGCTTTCTCACCAAAGTTCATGATCCCGTACATATAATTATCCAGATTCATCATGACCAGATCAAAGCATTGATCCTGCAGCCGATTTTCCAGAAAATCATGCATCTTATCCCAGAACAGTTTTCTGGTCTCGCTTTTTATTTCATCCGTTTTATTATCGATCTTCATGGTGAATGCCTGGAAAAGTCCGGCGTGCACATTAAAATGATAATATTCCTTCAAAACAGTTTCTGTTACCTTCTGTTCCGGTTTCGTCAGTAAATCCGAGATCATGATGCTGCGGATCTTATAAATTGCATCTTTGTGTTCCCGCTGAATGTCCTGTATGGTGATATTTGTTTTCCTGTCTGTTTCGATCTGCCCTGCTATTTTTTCCAGTGAATCATTCAATGCCTTTTTATTAATAGGCTTCAGCAGATAATCTTTTACACCGAATTTAACAGCGGCCTGCGCATATTCAAAATTCGCATAGCCGCTGATAATCACAATCCGAGTGTCGGGAGAAATGGCCTTTACCCGTGAAATCAGTTCCAGACCATCACATCCCGGCATTCGGATATCCGTGATCAGAATATCAACTTTTTCTTTTCGGATAATATTCAGCGCTTCCAACCCGTTCCCGGCAGAACCGATCACCTGTATCCCGATCTTATCCCATTCTCCAAGAGCAACGATCAGTTTACAGATACGTTCCTCATCATCCGCAATAACAAGATTGATCAACTGTACTCCTTTTATTTTGCCGCAGGATATTCATTGCACAAAAGCCGGTAAGGCGGCTCGTCTTCCTCAATTTCCGGAAATCTTCCTGCCGGCGGATTAAAACGATTATCCTTATTATCATCATTGCACTGACTGACCTCACCGATCAATACAGCTCCCGTTCCCGGTTCCACTTCAAAATCATGGTACAGATACGGTGTGATCGTAATGCTCATACCCGGAGCAAGCTTTACCTGTGTGCCTGCCGGAACAATCCTGGTCTCGCCGTCTACATGAATGGTCACATCTCCCGTTTTATCAACCTCTTCATCCGGAAGAGCATTGTATACGCGGATCAGCATATTCCCGCCGCCGCGGTTTATGATATCCTCCATTTTAAACCAGTGGAAATGATTCAGGGCATACTGTCCCTCTTTCAGGTAGAGAAACTTTTCAGCATAGGGTTTTTTATATTTATCCTGCATATTCATGTTTCCGTTTCGTATCGTAATCAGGGAAAAACCGATTTTATCAAAATCTCCCTTTCCATAATCGGTTATATCCCACCCCAGCATATTATCTCTGATTTCATCGAATTCATGCCCCTTATTTTGCCACTCTGCCGGCGTAAAATCACAAAAGCCCGGAAGAAAATACCGGTATGTTTTAATCATTTCTTCCATTTCCTTTAAAGCCTGATTGATCTTTGATCTTTTCATAATTCCATCCTTTCATGGTGTAATACCTTTATCATAAAATGAACCGCCGATTATTTCAACCGGCGGCACATTTTTTTTAGCTGTTTGAATTAAAATTTACTAACATTGTCCTTTGTCAGCACGGAAACGCCGGTATCCGTTACTTTCCCGCCAAGTTTCTGACCTTCCAGAGCTTCGATACAGGCCTGAACACCAAGTTTGCCCATCTGATCCGGGTTCTGTGCCATTGTGCATAACAGATAGCCGTCGGAAATCAATCCCTTTAAGGTATCGGATTTATCAAACCCTACGCCGACAATCTTGGAATTTCCGGAAGCCTTGATCGCATTTCCTGTTCCAGTTGCTGCTCCTTCATTTGCTCCGAAGATACCTGCAACACCCTGTGTAATATAGTTCTCGGCAATTGTCTGTGCTTTTGCTGCATCGCCTTCACAATACTGAGTTTCCAGAATGGTGAATCCGCTTCCGTCCAAAGCTTTACGGAATCCTTTTTCACGCAGTATTGTTGAATTTGTTGAAGTATTGATATTAACGACACCGATATTACCGGATGTAACTCCCTTTGCTTTCAGTCCGGCCAGCATCTGTTTTCCTGCTTCTTCTCCGGCTGCTTCGTTGTTTGTCGAGAAAGTTGCTTCCGCTTCCACGTTTGCAGGAGAATCCACATAAACAAGCTTCATTCCCTGACCGACTGCCTCTTTAAGTGCTCCGGAAATTGCATCTTCACTGTTTGCAGCGACCATCAGAGCATCATAACCGCCGCTGGCAGCATTGTTGATGCACTCGATCTGCTTCGCATCGTCTTTCTGGTCGGGAGACATGAAATTTACGGTTACACCGTCTGCTTTTGCTTCTTCCTGCGCGCCCTTATTCAGGGATACCCAGTGCTGATCAACAGAATCCATTGTAATCAATGCAATTTTATATGCCTTGCTTGCCTTTACCGTACCTGCTGCTGTTGTTTCTGCTGCCTTCGTTGTTGCCGCTGCCGTTGTTGCCGCTGCCTTCGTTGTTTCCGCAGCTTTGGTCGTTTCCGCTGCCTTGGTTGTTTCTGCTGCCTTTGTTGTCTCCGTCGTCGCAGAACCGCCGCAACCCGCTAATAATCCTATCATTGTTGCACAACATATTATTGCCAAAGCCTTTCTTTTCATAACCTTTCTTTCCTCCTTCTTTTATTTGGATAACATTATATTTTCCGGCTTCATGATTTTCATTTCCGCCTTAAATACCCGTTTATTTTTTATCGCTCTTTGTGACTTTGGTGCCGTTCCGCAGCAAAACATCCATAAGAACCGCAAGAACAACAATGACGCCGATAACGATACGCTGAATTCCTACCTGTGCACCGATCATATTCAATCCGTTTTCAAGCACCTGCCACACGCCTGCACCTGCAAAGGTTCCCAGTAAAAGTCCGGAACCGCCGAGCGGTGAAACTCCGCCGATAACGCCTGCTGCCACACCATACATTTCATACATATTTCCTGCATCCATATTTCCCATTCCCGCCTGTGCGGAAAGAATCAGTCCGACAACAATTGCGCAGAATGCACTGACGAGATATGCCTTGACGGTGGTCTGGATAACATTTACACCGGAAAGTCTTGCGGCATCCACATTGGATCCTATTGCATAGATATGTCTTCCTGTTCTTGTTTTTGATAATATAAAGAAGAAAATGATGAAGATAACCAGTGCGATCCAGAATGTATTAAAAATCCCAAGGGTCTTTCCGTAATAAAAGAAATTCTGAAATGCGTCTCCTGCTTTTTTCCCAATTCCGCTTGCCACGTTATCCGTATTGTGGTTTCCATTTACAATATAGCCGATTCCCCTTGCAACAAACATGGTTCCGAGCGTTGCGATAAAGGGAGGTAATTTGAATTTGCCGACCAGAAAACCATTGACAACGCCGATGACCAGACCGCAGATAATCGTTATCAGGATTGCCAGATACATATTCATTCCGTGCGACATCAGCGTTGCCGAAATCATTGCGCTCATACCTACAACAGATCCTATGGAAAGGTCGATGTTGCCGGTAATCATGCAGAAGCTCTGCCCGATGCCGATCAGTAAATACTTTGACATGGAGCGGAGAAGGTTCAGATTATTCTGTGATGAAAACACCTTTGTATTGATAACACCAAACACAATGTATATTACAATGAGTCCGGCAAAGGCCGTTAATACGCTCCCCATCCCTCTAATCTCAAAGAGTTTTGAAAACACCGATTTCTTTTTGGCTCCCATCTCACTTTCCCTCCTCATTGTCCTGGTCCTTTGAATCAATCTTATTTTCAAACATTGTTGCCAGTTTCATAATATCATTCTGTGTTGTCTCTTTCGGATTCAATTCTCCCGTTATCCTGCCGTCGCACATAACAATAACCCGGTCTGCAATGCCAAGGATCTCCGGAAGTTCTGATGACACAAACATAACCGCAATTCCCTTTTGCTTTAACTGATTCATCAGATTATAGATTTCAACTTTTGCTCCGACATCGATCCCTCTTGTCGGCTCATCAAAAATAACAACTTTTGAATTTCTCACAAGCCATTTCCCGACGACGACCTTCTGTTGATTCCCGCCGGAAAGCGTGTTCACATCCGCTGCAATCGTCGGCGTCTTAATGGAAAGATCATTGACTGCCTGCGCGCAGATAGCATCTTCCTTTTTGGTATTGATCACGCCAGCTTTATTGCAGATGATATCCAGATTCGGCAGAGCAATATTCTGCCGGATACTGAGTTTCGTGCACAGACCGTCCTTTTTTCGATCCTCAGGAGCCAGTACAACACCGGCTTTAATTGCATCCAAAGGACATGTGATTTTTATTTTTTTGCCGTTTAAAAAGATCTCGCCGTTTTCCTTCGGATCCACACCGAAAATTGCCCGGGTCGTTTCCGTACGGCCGGCTCCCATCAGTCCGGCAAAGCCGACAATTTCTCCCCTGGATAAAGAAAAGCTGATATTCCGCACCATTTTTCCTGCATTCAGATTTTTAACTTCAAATACTTTTTCTCCGACTTCACAGTGAACCTTCGGGAACTTTTCCTTGATCTCCCGCCCTACCATATTGGCAATAATATCATCCATTGAAAAATCTTTGAAATTACCCGAAGTGATATACTTCCCGTCTCTCATGATCGTTACTTTATCCGCAATATTCGGAAGTTCTTCCAGTCGATGAGAAATATAAATGATCCCACGTCCCTGTTCTTTCAGCTTTCGGATGATCCGGAATAATTCCGTAATCTCTCTGGATGTCAGCGCGGATGTCGGTTCATCCATGATCAGGATTTTTGCATTAACGGAAAGTGCCTTTGCAATTTCGATCATCTGCTGCTTGGACACCGGAAGATCTCCTACCGTCTGACGCGGGCTGATCTGGATCCCCAGTTCTTTTAAATACTTATTTGCTTCCGCTTCCATCTTTCCATTATCAAGTGCAACTTTTCCCTTGATCTCTCTGCCGAGAAACATGTTTTCCACAACTGACAAATGCCGGCACATATTCAATTCCTGATGGATAATGGCAACACCTGCTTCTCTTGCCGCAGTGGGAGTTAGATCTCCGTATTCTTTTCCGAAAATCTTCATGCTTCCGCTGTCCCGCGTATAAACACCGCTTAAAATTTTCATCAGTGTTGATTTCCCGGCCCCGTTTTCTCCGAGAAGTGCCATTACTTCGCCTGCATGCAGTTCCAGCTTAACATCATCAAGCGCTTTTACACCTGGGAATGTTTTGGAAATATGTTCCATGGATACTATCGTTTCGCTCATATTTTCGCCCAGTCCTTCCGTATTTCTTCTTTTTATTATAGATTACCGGTATATGCATAAAAGGGGGTTAAATTATGCTTTTTGTCGGGTATGTTATTTATAATGTCCATATTCCGAATCGTTTTTGAAAAAAAATTATTGATTATATTCAGACGATGCAGGAAACTGCACAATTTATATGTATATATTGCACGGAAGTCCGGCAAAACAGTTTCTGCAGTTCCTCCTGCAAAAACCATTTTTTTAACTCTTGGGTTTTCGGGAAACCGGTATCCTGTGTTATGATAAAAGAGAACAGGACGGGAGAACAACTCGATGAACATTCAGATATTCGGGACAGGCAAATGCTTTGATACCAAAAAAGCCATCCGCTATTTTAAAGAAAGAAATATCAGATTTCAGTTTATCGATCTGAAAGAAAAGGGAATGAGCAAAGGAGAATTTGGCAGCGTAAAACAGGCAGCAGGCGGTCTGGATCAGCTGCTGGATCCAAACTGTAAGGATCAGGATGCGCTGCTGCTTGTAAAATATATTTCAGAGGAAGATAAAGACGGGAAGGTGCTGGAAAATCAAAGCATTCTGAAGACTCCGATCGTGCGAAACGGCAGACAGGCTACGGTGGGATATCAGCCGGATGTATGGAAAAAATGGGAATAAAAACAAAATCGGTTCCTGGATATCCTGAGCCCGGTCTCTATGAAGAAACAGCACATCCGACTGAACGGAAATCCTCTTCTGTTTTATGATAACTCTTGATAGAAAGTAACCGCATCCGATATTTCCTTTTCGTCCGGATGGTTTTTGTTGATCCCTCCGACCAGTTTAAACGGGCCGAAAGAATCAAAACCCCTGCAGAAATATGTGCCCAGGCTTCGGCAGCCTTTTGATTCCGCAATTGCTTTTATTGCCGCATTCTGATTTTCATGCGGATCTCCTGCCGTATGCATATAAAAAATATTCTTCCCGTTCGGGAGATTCTTTTCGGCAAATTCCAGAATGGATTTGTGATATTTCCCATAATAAATTCCGGATGCAAATCCTATCCTGTCATAACCCGTAAGATCTGCTTTTTCCGTATTCACGGCATTGATCAGGTCTGCATCGCCGCTCTTTGCAATAGCTTCCGCCAGTTTTTTTGTATTTTCGTGATGTATGGAACTGTAAACAATGACTGTTTTCATTTTGATCCTCCTTTATGATCTGATGATACAACCGTTCCCGTCCGTCTGACAAGAACCTTTTTTTATTTTTTCGGGCTGCTTTCTTTCTATATTCTTCTTTGTCATCTGCAAAAACAATCCTTCCTGCTTCGGGAAATTATATGATATCAGTGCCAAAAGTCCGTTTCCCACGCAGGCTTGCCTGCCGGTGGGAAAAAGGACTTGGGCCCTGTTAAAAAAACCCGGAGGCAAAAAGCCCCCGGGTAGTATGTTGCCGCAATTACTGATGGTCAGTACCGGTGATGTAGCGATAGAACGCCGCGTTCACCCAGAGTTTCACAGGAGAGCAGGTCAGACCGGGTGCATCCTTTGTGACCTCGGTCTTAACTGCGTCGAGCTTCTCATTGGTGGCGAACGGATGAATGGTGTAGGCACCGTCACGCACGACCACATCGTTGATCTGCTGGTATTCCGGGGAGGGCATAGCGTCCTTTGTGCTGTAAAGCGGCTGCCACCACGCACCGTAGATCATGCCGTTGCCGTCGGGATTGGCATCGCTCTTCTTGGCATAGGTGGCAATCAGTTTGTCAAACGCGCTGCGGTCGGCCTTGGAGGAAAACTCCAGCTGCAGATCGTATTCCACGGCAAAGCAGACGTACAGATCATCCGATACCTGCTTGACCTGATAGGTAGGCGTAGAGGGCGGAAGCTTCCCATCGCTCCACTCGAGCAGATACTGGTAAGCGGAAACCTTCGGCTCCAGCTGCACGCGGGCAATCAGCCCTGCACGGTTCAGCAGCCCCATCAGCTGCACGGCATGGGTAATGTCGCTGTGGCCGTACTGGATGGTGTTTCCGCTGAGGAACCGGGCGGCATTGCCGTCGTATTTCAGGTTATAACCTGTGGTCGCACCGCTCTTCACAATGGCAACGCCCAAATTTGTCAGCGTGGGATCGTCAAAGAGCGTGAAAGAATTCCATGTGGAAACCAGCCGTGCGGCGATGTCGGGATCGCTGGAAAATCCGATAAAGTTGCGGCCTTTGCCGGAAGCCTCTACGGCGTTCATCAAAATGACAGATGCCACATCTCCGGTCAGCGGTGCAGTGAAGTCCACAATGCCGGGGATCAGGTTCATTTGAACCGCACAGGCAACGTAAGGCGCATCCGCGGCAGAAATCGCGCCATAGCGCGCCACGGCAGTTTTGGCCTCATCGGCGGTATAGGTACCGGCCAGCTCGGTCATGTTCGCCAGCGCCACCACGCTCTTGGCAGCGGAAGCAGCCGTCAGCGTACCGGAGGTGGTCACATTCTTGACACCCAGCTTCTTCAATACGGCAGTATAGGTTTTCCAATCGACCGTTCCGCCCATGTTCGGAATGGCAAAATATTCTTTCAGATAGGCGGCATCATTGGCCGCGTCGTTCCCCTTGGTCCCTATCTCCACGGTATTGGAATCAGCATTCTTGGTAACACTCTCGCCGAGCGTCCCGGCGAGGTCGCTGACAGGCACATAAACCGTACCGTCGGAGGTAAAACTCTGATTCTGCTTTCCTGTCTCATCGGTGGTCGTCGCAGTGAGACCGTTGATCTTCAGGGAAACCGGCGTGGTATCCACGGTCGTACCGGTGGATGCCGAAACTGTCAGCACCAGCCCCATGGCCATAACGATCGCCATCATCAAAGAAATCAGGCGCATTTTAAACTGATTTTTCATAAATTTTCCTCCTCATATTTATAAATTCCCCTTCCCGTATTCATAAACTCTCCTTCTCCTATTCTGTTGATGCAGCGCCCCCTGCGCCGGATGCGGACGCGGCATACCTTCCAGACATGGAACACAGCGCGGCAATCACCTCTCTCAAAAACGCTTTCTATCTGCCTTATGTTCTAACCGGAAGCGTCCGGCTTCACATGCGGCCGGATGCAAGACATTCTGTATTCTCAGCATGAATTGTATGCCAACCGCGGACACTTGTCAAACCACGGATGATATGATATTCGTGTCAAAAATTCTTTCCCGCACAAGCTTATAAGAATTCCATTTCTGCGGAACATGTTGTCTTTTACAGAAGGAGCACATTGTTGTTTTGCTGTATCTCTATGCATTGGGGTCCAGGTGATCTCTTTTCATAAACTGCCATGGTCTTATACCATCCGATATCTGTGAGTCCTTTTTTAATTTTTTGAAAAAGATTTAAAAAGTTCTTGACTTAGAGTTGACTCTAAGTTGTATGGTAATGTAAGAACATATGGGAAAGCAGTGCTTTCATGGAATACAACCATTCAAAAGGATCGGAGGAAAATAAAAATGGCAAAGATCGTACAAACGGCAGGACGGATTTCTCTGGGAGAATTTGCCCCGGAGTTCGCTCATTACAATGATGATGTTCTTTTCGGTGAGAACTGGAACAATGAGGATATGGATATAAAGACCAGAAGTATTCTGACGGTAGTAACGCTGATGGCACAGGGAATCACGGATTCTTCTTTGAAATTTCACCTGCAGAATGCAAAAGATCACGGGGTAACGCAGAAAGAAATCGCTGCAATTATTACGCATGTTGCCTTTTATGCGGGCTGGCCGAAAGGCTGGGCGGTATTCAATCTGGCAAAGGATATCTGGAACGTGAGTGATGCGGAGGATGCTGTCATTGATGCAAAGGCAAAGCATGCGGCGTCCATGATCTTCCCCATCGGACAGCCGAATGATGACTTTGCACAGTATTTCGTCGGGCAGAGTTATCTGGCACCGGTGTCCACCGGTCAGGTCAGCATATGCAATGTGACGTTTGAACCGGGATGCAGAAACAACTGGCATATCCATCATGCAAAAGAAGGCGGCGGACAGATCCTGATCTGCGTTGCCGGGCGCGGATACTACCAGGAGTGGGGAAAAGATGCTGTCGAAATGAAACCCGGTGACTGCATCAACATCTCCGCAGGTGTAAAACACTGGCATGGTGCAGCATCGGATAGCTGGTTCTCTCATCTGGCGGTTGAGGTACCGGGAGTGGAAGGCAGCAATGAATGGCTGGAACCCGTAAAAGATGAACAGTAT
>Ga0183097_10375_pt1 | contig 98838 bp, 90 predicted proteins | sample BioMet8_FD_128883 | JGI IMG/M metagenome (GOLD analysis project Ga0183097, IMG submission 128883) | Microbial communities from bioreactor (seeded with sewage sludge) at Lawrence Berkeley National Lab, California, USA - Biofuel... | ecosystem: Engineered > Bioreactor > Anaerobic > Unclassified ... | reverse complement strand
GTTCATTCAGGAGGGCCGTCTGGAAGGAATCGCGGAGGAGCGTGTAATTGAAATATCTGACGTTCCGCCACAGGCCGCTGTTCCCCAGGCCGCCTTCGGAGATCAGGCAGTGGATATGGGGGTTCCATTTCAGGTCGCGGCCGAAGGTGTGGAGGACGCAGATGAATCCGGGAGTGAAGGACTGGGATTTGTTCATCTTAAGGAACATGCGCAGGATGACGCTCCTTACGGCAGAGAAAAGACAGTTCAGGAGGGAGCGGTCGGCGAGGAAGAAAGGCCGCAGCTCTTCCGCAATGGTGAAGACGCAGTGGCGGTGCCGGACATTGACGATCTTGAAGGACATGGCGAGGGTACGGTCGATGGAATACTTATTCCCGCATGTAGGGCAGAAACGGCTGTGGCAGCGGAAAGGGACGAACTTCAGTTTCCCGCAGACAGGACAGCCATACATGGCACCGCCGAAAGAGGGATCGCCGCAATTGATCATCTTGTCGATGTTCTCGACGACCGATGGGCGGGGATGCATCGTATAGATGATCTCCTCGTAATGATCCCTGAAGATTCTCTGGAGTATGTTCATGCAATTATTATGAATCAAACCAATATAAAAAGAAATCCCTACCCCTCATGAATGAGGGGCAGGGGAGCTGAAGTGCCGAAGGCACATTTTTTATGCCTTTTTATATCCGGCATGCTGATTTCAACACGAAAAATGCTGATTGCATCGCGAAATGAGACCGCATTCAGGAAAAAAATTATAGTGACGGAAAAGCAATGGATGACTGGGTTTTGAAGGATGCGCTGTGGAAGGACGGCACATCCTGAAAAGTGTTATTAATCCGAGGGAGGAAAAAATGAAAAAGAACTACCGTAAAGTTCTGTCACTTATTCTTGTTGTTGTCTGCGTTTTTTCAATGAATTTAAGCGTATTGGCAGATGAGTCCGCAGGGAACGGCGGACAGGATGCCCAGGCAGGCGTGTCTGCAGAAGCAACCCAGACAGAAAAATCTGCGGATGAGGATACAGCAGACAAGCAGGATGCAGATGATCCAAATGAAACAGCTGATGCAGAAGCTGCGGAGGATGTAATCCCGGCAGAAGAAGTCGCGCCGGATACCGAGGCAGCAGATGAGGCATCGCCTATTGAGGCTGCAGACACGCAGGATGCGGATACAAATGCTGAGGTATCTGCAAATGCAGAAGATAATACACAGGCTGAAGCAGCAGACGTGCCGGAAATTGCAGGCACGGCAAAGCTGGCAGCCGCAGCAGAGACGGCGGATGCAGAAGATAAAGTGCTGCTTTCGGCACCTTCGTCGGTGACTGTTTATTATGTACAGTCAGCAGATACTCTGGAGTCGATTCAGGGTATAGTAGATACCCAGACCGGTACAGGAGAAACACTTCATTTTGCTGCAGGTATTTATGCTTATGACGGAACTTTAAACATCGGAGCGCATAATATTACAATCGAGACTGCAGCAGGTGCCAATGTCACATTTACTCCGACTGCAGAAAATCACGGAATTACTGTGGGCGGAAGCGGGACAATCACCTTTGCAGGAGAAGGCAGTGTTACCGTAAACGGAGAAAACTCAACGTCCGGAGCTTATCGCGGAATCAACTGCGGCGGCAATTTTAATATGAACGGCGGTGTCCTGACGGTTAAAAACACATCAGGATACGGTATCGGCGGAGATGCACAGGGTATAGATTTCAACATGACCGGCGGTACGATGAACATTACTCATTGCGGATGTAATAGTGATGAGGGCGGGTTTATCTGGGATAACAGTAAATGCAATTTTATAGCGGGCAAGCTGAATGTCACCGACAGCGGATATTCGAATTTTGGAAGCTTCTATGTACAATGTCCGGTTACTTTCGGCAGTAATGAGAAGGGTGCGGCTGCTATGACCGTAAATCTTTCAAACAATGCATCCGGGACAGTTAAGAATACAATCGTAATAAATAATACAATGACTGTGAATAAAAGTGCCGTAATTAATGCAACCCTGACCGGAAATAAAGAGGATACTGCTGAACGACGCGGCATCAACACGGAAAATGCTTCCGTTATTATCGATGGTGGAAAATTCATTGTCACGAACAACTATAAAGGAAGCGGAAATACCTACGGAATCCGCGGTGCAAATGTTGATGTGAAAAATGGCGGTGTACTCGATGTCAGCGGGACAAAATACGGAGTAGCAGCAAGAGGAATAGTTGGCACTTTGACATCAGAGGACGATGCGCTGATTACTTTGTCCGGTGCGGTTTCTGACAGCAGTGAAACGAAGAATACAATTACCGGCGGTTCCGTAAAAATGGATGATAATTCCAGTGTTGTGAAAGGAGTTATGACGACTGCCGAGAAGGATCTTGTTGATGTACAGCCGGTCAATGCATCCGGTGAGCTTCTGACGCGTTTTGATCTTGCAGCAACAGATGACAATAAGAGCATTAGTATTTCTGCAAATTCCTCAGACCCAGCAGGACACATGGCTTATACTTACCAGGTCTCGCAGAATCATGATGGAACAGAATACGTATGGGCTCCGGCGGTCAGTGTGACTTTCTGGAACAGTAAATCCGATATTAAGGCGGACGGAACAGGCGCATTAGGAAAAGATTACACGATTCGCGGAAAGACATTGTCTTATGTGGATGGAAGTGCACCATCTGCTCCGGCAGCTCCGACAGGGAAGACTTTCTCAGGATGGATGATATCCGAGGGAACAGCTGACAGCAGTCTTTATGATGCAGCCACCACGGCAGTCACGAAAAATATAGACGTATATCCCCAGTATACAGATTCTCCGGTAACACCGACTGATCCTGTTAAATGGCAGGTTTCAAAGTCAAAGACAGCATCTCCGACAGCACTTTCAGGCGATAGTAAAACAACTACAGTGACACTGTCTTTACCGAGTGCGGAAGAAGAGATTGCTTCAGACGTTGTGTTTGTCATGGATTCTTCAAGCTGTGGAAAAGATTCTTTAGTAAAATTACAGTCGATGTCTAAAGACCTTCTGGACAGTATAAATACCAGCAATGCAAAAATAAATGTCGGAATCGTTGTTTTCAGAGCCACTGCGAAAGAGGCTTATCCATTGACTGTGTATGATGGAAATATGAATAAGATTACTGCCGCGCTTACTGAAGCATTGGCGGAATTAAACGCACCGAATGCAAGTCACGGCAGCAACCTTCCCTCCGGCTTAGATATGGCGCAAAAAATGCTGAATGCAAGTGGTACCCCTAAGTATCGTCAACATATGATTCTGATCAGCGATGGTAAAACTTATCTGTATACTCATAATGATGATCCGACGACATGCTTTTCCAGAACATCGGGGAAAGGGACTGAAGATGGCAGTCTTTATGAATGGAAGGAAAAATATCCGAATGTAACAGGGGAGGATGTAAATTGCACTTTCCCTGAAAGTTTTAAAAATAATGGCGACGTCACAGACTGGACGAATTTCCTGGCATCTATCGCTTCCGTTCGCAGTCAATATATTAATTCGGATCAGGTATATAGTCGTATTGGTGATGATGGAGCGGCAAACTTAAAAGTACCAGACCCTTTGCCGGATATCAATACATTTATCATCAACGTGGAAGAGTCTATGTATCAATCGGCAGATGTGTTTGGAAAACTTTCAAAAGATGGTGTGAATTGTTATGCAGTGAACGTTGACACCGAAGACGAGGGTGTATACACAAGTTTCATGAAATATTTGGGCAATACGCTTGGGAAGGGGACCAGCAATGATTTCTCAAATATTCAACGGTCTATCCTGTATTTGATTAATTCCGGCACTGTTACCGATACGATTGGCAGCGACTTTGATCTTGTGACAAATGGAACAGAGTGCCCATTCACACTGACCCTTGCAGGAACGGCACTTACACCTGCGAAGACTGCAGAGAATGAATGGTCATTCGGCACTCAGAATACAAATAAGGTTTATCCGTATATCATAACCTATACACCGGGTTCTGATGAGAAATTCACGTGGAAGATCAATGTGCCGGTGAAAAATGCGGAGTCGCTGCAGCTGAGCTACAAGCTGCTTCTGACAGCATCTCCTTCCGTTACGACGACTTATCCGACAAATAAATCCGCTGAGCTTGCCTATACTTCAAGTGACGGCAGTAAAAAAGGGACCGAGACATTTGAGGTGCCGAAGGTTATCTATACACCTCCAGTACCGGTACCGGACGGCTGGCAGGTCTCTAAGTCAAAGAAAGCATCTCCGACAGCACTTTCAGGCGATAACAAGACAACTACAGTGACACTGTCTCTGCCGAGTGCGGAAGAAGAGCTTTCTTCAGATGTTGTATTTGTTATGGATGATTCCAGCTGTATCAACACGGTTATCAAAGAGAGCATGGCGGAACTGCTTCAGAAACTTTACAGCAGCATCGGCAGCAGTAAGGCAAAAATCAACGTGGGTATTGTTATGTTCAGAGGGAATGCCCTTACTGCTTATAAATTAACGGAATATAAGGGTCAGGAAGACAACAGCAAAATTCTCGATGCAGTGAAAAACGGTGCAGCTCAGCTGTATTCATCAACAGCACTTCATGGAAGCAATATTCCATCCGGTTTGGAAGCTGCCAAGGAAATGCTGCAGGCAAGCAGTACGCCAAACAACCGTAAGTACATGGTCCTTATCGGGGATGGGGGAACTTATCTTTACATGAAAGACAGCGATCCGACGACCTGCTATTCTAGAACATCCGGAATCGGCAATAATGATGGCAGTATTGCTGAATGGAATTCAAAATACGGGAGTGCAACTACCTATCCGCTTCCATCGAGCTTCAAAAATGGCGGAAATAAATCGGACTGGGATACTTTCATCAGTTCTATTCAGGCTGTCCGCGAACAGTTTACCAAGTATGATCAGAAATATGTACGTACCGGTGAACATACGACAGCGGGCCTAACCGTGCCAACGCCTCCGATTACGGATATCAGTACATTTATTACCAATGTAGAAGAATCTATGTACCAGACAACATCTATTTTCAAGGAAATATCCGAAAGCGGAGTGAATTGCTATGCAGTATATGCTCCTGAAAAATATAATAATGGTACAGAAGCGGACATGGGGGTATTTAAGAGCTTTGTCCAATATCTCGGCTCATCCCTCGGCAAAGGAACCAGTACCGATTTTTCAAATATTGAAAAAGAAATAGTATATCTTCTGAATAAAGGTACTGTCACAGATGTCATCGGAAGCGATTTCAATCTTGTCATGAAAGGAGAGAACAGCCCGTTCACACTGACGCTTGCAGGCACAGTTCTTGACTCCCAGAAAACAGGAGATAATGAATGGTCCTTCGGCACACAGGATGCAAACGGTGTCTATCCTTACGTGATTACCTGCACGCCGGGATCTGATAAGACCGATGCAAGCTTTGTATGGAAGATCAACGTTCCGGTCGAAAATGCGAAACCGCTGCAGCTGAGCTACGATTTGACGCTCAAAGCATCTTCCTGCGTGAAGGGGACCTATCCGACAAACAAGTCGGCGACGCTGGATTACACTTCCAGTACCGGCAGCACTGGCAAGGAAGATTTTGAAATTCCATATGTGACATACACAGCGTCTCCGACGTCATCTTCCACGACATCCTCTGCTCCGACGACGTCCTCGACCACATCTTCCACGCCGACATCATCCTCGACGACATCTTCGACGGTTTCCTCTGTTCCGACAACATCATCAACGTCATCGACAGTTTCCGCATGCTCGTCCGCATCGACGTCCTCGACAGCGTCAACTGTTTCTGCATCAACGACATCATCCGCTGTGATTACGGCAACGACAGTCACATCGACGACCACGACGTCTTCTTCTTCGCCGAAGACGGGAGATGATTCTCCGCTGATTGCTCTGATGATTGCTTTATTTGCAAGCGGATTTACGATCCTTCTTCTGACTGACAGAAAACGTTCTGCAGGAAAGCGCAGGAAAAACTGATTCTGCGGAACGAAGAAACACACCCATGTAAAAACAGAGACCGCCGGCAGGGCGGTCTCTGTTTAAGTCTTCTGAAATCTCTTAACCTCTTTTCAGTGCTTCTTTCCGGTATTCGGTCGGACGCATGCCCATCACGTTCCGGAAGGCATTGCTGAAATGAAAAACGGAACTGAAGCCCAGGGTTTTTACGATGTTCTTGAGCGGAACGCCCAGCTGGATCATTTCCATGGAGCGTTCAATCTTGAAACGCAGAAGAGCGCGCTGCGGCGTTGTGCCGAGGATATTGCGGAAGGCTCTCTCCAGACTGGCCTTGCTGGTTTTCCCGTCGCGCAGGATCTCGCTGATGACGATCGGTTCGGAAAGATGTTCGGCGGTATACTGGTAGGCATGATTGATTACTTTCGATTCACGGCCTTTTTTCAAAGCCGGTGCGATGTTATCCTTCTGCGCCTGATCATAAATGATCTGTGCCAGGATTAATTTCGCCAGCTGCTTCAGCATATCCGTCCTGCCGGTTTTATCCGGCGGGTCAGCGGCAAGTTCTGTCATCAGCTTCCCGAAGCGCTGGTAGTTGGGACTTTGGAAAAGCGTATCGGAGGAAGCCATGGCAATGGCACCAAAATTGTAACGCTCGATAAAAGGAATGATATCAAACTGCAGATAGGTAAAGCAAAGCTGCGTTTCCCCGATTTTTTTTCCGATGTAGATATCGTAGGGACGGAAAATGTAGAAGGAACCGGGAGACAGCGTGACGGATGTTCCGTTGTGCTGCAGTTCGACGGAGCCTTTCTGGTAATAGACGGCAAAAAAAGCGGGGAACAGAAAATTGACGGTCCGCGAAGTCGCTGCATCAAAGACTCCGCAGCCGATCAGCCGGATATGGATATTTTCAGAAAAATAAGCAACCAGAGAATCAGGCTTTTCTTCTATATTCTTAAAACTTTCTGTAAGATTCAGGGTCATGATTTTCCCCCTCATTTTTCTGATTTCAGGTTACAATAGTTTTCGAAAAAAATCAATATATCAAAGAACCATTATCATATACATAAAACCTGCTTTTTGAACAAGTGATTGAAGATTGCGATCCGGACGGATATAGTAAAAAATGAATAGAAATCAGTTTTTCCTGAAATAATGTCATTCAGCTGCAGCAATTTCCAGTCAATACACGGAAGTTCTTTTTTTTGACCGTTTAAATGAAAATCAGCCGGCTGCGCGGCAACATAATGCGGAGTCTGCACAGGAGGTATTCAGCAAAATGATGCAGAGTGTTCTCTCTGAGCAGGAAAAGCGAAATTATGAGAAACTGCCGATCCCTTTCTGCATTTTTGAAATCCAAAAGGACAGCTGTCAGATGCTGGTTGTTTCCGATGGGTTCTGCCGCGCATTCCGGGCAGGACGCAACGCTTTTTCTGTACCGTGCAGGGATCTTCTTGTGCGGCACATCCATCCGGATGATTTTCAGCATTTCCGGTCTGATCTGGAAAGCGCCTGCCTGAATCCAAGCGGACAGTACTCGGCAATCTACAGAGTAAGAGGTCCGGAAAATGAAGCTTATCGCTGGGTCGCCGTAAAGGGCAGCATGGAGCGGCAGCCGGACGGATCCTATCTTCTTTATGCTAATTTCTCAGATGTCAATGATGAGACGGAACTTAAGCGCGAGGAAGCCGATGACCGGCTGCGGCAGGACATGCTGCTGGCGGATATTCTTTCCACGACAAAAACCGCTATTTTCTGGAAGGATGCCGACCGCAGGTTTCTTGGCGCCAATAAAGCATTTCTCGACTATTACGGGTTTGCAGATGAAAATGATATCATCGGGAAAAACGATGAAGAGATGGGATGGCATACGGAGCCGGATCCCTTTAAAAATGATGAACTCTGCGTTCTGCGCGACGGAATCAGCACTTACCGCGTGCACGGGAAATGCCTGGCCAAAGGTGAAAACCGCGACATCGTAGCCAGCAAGAGTCCGCTGATCATTGACGGAAAAATCGTCGGACTTGTCGGCAGCTTTGAGGATGTGACAAAAGAGACGAAGCAGCAGACGGAAATTGAGCACCTGAATACCGCACTGGAAGAAAAGATCCGGGATCGCGATCTCCTGATGAGCATTTCCGAAGTCTGCATTGTAAAAGTCGAATTGAAAGGCTTCACGATAACAGAATACAACGATGCCATGTGCCGCATGATCGGCTGTACGAGGGATGAATACGAAAACAGATATCACCGCAGAATGGATGAATTTTTCACAGGTGAATACAAAGGCGAACTGGATACTCTGAAGGGACTGGTCAAAAAAAAGCTGGCCGCGGGGAAAGATAGATTCTCCATGAATCTTCACATGCCGACGGCACGCGGTCCGGTCTGGGTCGGAGGCAGTGTTTCTTTTACGGATTCCGATCCGATGACTCACCGTCCGCAGGCCTTTTACGCGGTCTACCGTGATATAACCGATATCATTGAAGCACAGAAGAAAATCGAACAGGCGGAGATAGAAATTCAGAAAACTGCCATTCTTGAAGCACAGCTGGGAAGGATGCGCAGCATGATAGACGGCGTGCCGGCGGGCATCGGCGCACTGCGGATTACGGAAGGCAAGCCGGCTTCGAAAATGCAGCTGAACCGGTTTTTTACGGAACGGATCAGAATCGAGGTTGATCAGAACAGTTCGGTTGATCTTGACGCATGCCTTGCGGCGGTGCATCCGGACGACCGGGCACGTTTTGAAAGTGATTATCATGAACTGATTCGCACCAAGAAACTCCTGTCACGTCAGTACCGTTTCTTTGCCAAGAACGAAAGTTTCGTGTGGGTCGGCGTGAGAGCGAAAATAATACAGTTTTCTGAAAAAGTTGAAATTGCCTATTTTGCTTATACCAATATCAATGAAATGAAAATTGCTGAGGACAGGCTGCAGGAGAGCCGGCGCTTTTACCGGGAAGTCGTGCAGGCAGCAAAGCTTTCAACCTGGGAATATGATATTGACAGTCATAAGATCCGGATGTCTGATGACAGGCGCACGCGGGACATGTCGGAAATACTTGCACTTCCGAAGACGATTGACAACGTACCGGATTCCCTGATTCCGTTGATCAGTGAAGAGGATCAGCCCGTCTTTTCGGAAATGTACAGGGAAGTCGGACAGGGACGGAACGCTTCCTGTGAGGCCTGGTACAGGCCGGTCAACGGACGCGAGCCCCGTTGTGAACGTATTACATATATTGCAGTTCCGAATCCGGAAGGCGGACCGAAAAAGGCAATCGGTTTTTCCCAGAACATCACGGCGGACCGGAAAGTGGAGGAACGATATCAGCGAGAACTCGGCTACCTGCGCCAGACGGATGAAAACAATCTCGGTGCAAAGGGCCGTTACGACCTGACAAAGAATCTGGTTCTTGAATATACTACGAAGAACGACAGCTTTTTCAAGATACAGGCGGGCATCCCCTACGACGATGCCTACCATGCATTTCTTGAAGTGCCTTATCAGGAGCCGGAGAGAAATGAAATTGCGGATAAACTGAACAGGACAAAACTGATTGAGAGATATCATCAAGGGCAGATGCAGACGAGCCTCATTTATCACAGGACACGGCAGGGCGCCCTGCCGATGTGGATCTCGCTGAACATCCATACTTACATGAGTCCGGAAACCGGCAATCTGGAGGCTTTTACGTATGCCTATGACGTGACCGGAAAAATGGAGACAGATGAAATCATCGGCCTGATTTCAGAAGAGGAATTTGACTATATTGAAATCATTTATGCCGACAGTGATGAGTTTGAATTCATCCGGAAATCTTCTGCCATCCAGTATATTGAGAGCGGGAAACGCGCCTGCTACAGCCAGGCCTGTGATTATGTCTGCAGGACATTTGTCGGTGAGTCGGAACGCCTGCAGTATGAAGCCGCTGTTTCCGTAAAGAGCATTAAGGAAATGCTGCAGAAAAACGGAGGCCGCCATACGACGACATACCTCCGGACGGAAGACGGAAAAATCCGCTGCAAGCAGGTCTCCTATGTCTGGCTGGAAGAGCCGTCGAATATTATCCTCGCTGTCCGTTCGGATGTGACGGCAACGTATGAACGCGACCAGCAGCAGCTCGCCCGCATTGAGGCAGCCAGGCTGGAAGCGGAACGTGCCAATGAGGCGAAATCGACATTCCTTTCCAGCATGAGCCATGATTTGCGCACACCACTGAACGGCGTGATCGGCTTTACGGAACTGGCCCTGAAAGAACCGGGTCCGGAAAAGAAGCAGGAATATCTGGAGAAGATTCGATTGTCCGGGAAGCTTCTGCTGGATCTGGTCGATGATACGCTGGAGCTGAGCCGCATGGAAAGCGGCAAAGCTGCGCTGGAGCCGGAAGCCGTCATGCCGGAGCATCTGATTCCTGCCGTGGTGACCGCGCTTCAGCCGTCAGCGGAGCTGAAGGGTATCCACCTGTGCACGGAATACCGGATCAACATGGAAAACCCGGTGTGGTGCGACCGTCTCAAGGTGCAGAAAATTGCGCTCAACCTGATTTCCAATGCCATTAAATATACGCCGGAAGGCGGTACTGTGACGGTCCGTGTCCTTCCGGAGTCTGCAAAAAGGACAGCAGACAAATGGCTGCTCTGTGTGGAGGACAACGGCATCGGCATGAGTGCAGAGTTCATGCAGAGGATGTTTGAACCGTTCGCCCAGGAAAAACGCTCGGAGTCTTTAAAGACACCGGGAACCGGACTGGGGCTTTCCATCGTCAAACGGTATGTGGACCTGATGGGCGGAACCATCGATGCGAAGAGCGTTCTGCATAAGGGAACCGTCTGGACGGTGGTATTCCCCGTCTGCAGGGTTCCGGCAGGCAGAGAACAGAACCGGAAGGAAGAGGCTGCCGTGAAGTCGCTTTCCGGAATGCACGTCCTGCTGTGCGAAGACAATTACATGAATACGGAAATTGCCGTCATGCTTCTGAAAGACCGGGGAATTCTGACGGATACCGCTGAAAACGGAGAGGCCGGGGTCAGACTCTTTTCTTCTTCGGAAGAGGGATATTACAGCGCTGTTCTGATGGATCTGCGGATGCCGGTGATGGACGGAAATACGGCAGCCAGGACTATCCGTGCACTCGGACGCTCTGACGCGAAGAGTGTTCCGATCATTGCCATGTCGGCGGATAGCTTTGAGGAGAGTATGCGGGAAGCTGAAGAGGCCGGCATGAACGGGTATCTGACAAAACCCATAGAGCCTCAGAAGCTGTTTGAGGTTCTGCAGGCGTACTCAATCAGATCTGAATAAGAAAATTGACGAATGAAGTTCCATGTGCGACAATCACAGCAGCTGAACCGGTAAAAACGAATCAGCTGTTTCTGCGGAGGCTGCCATGCTGTCATGGATTTTGTTCGGAATTTCATTCTTCATTTTCATTGTTTCTTTTCTGCGGGACAAGCGTTCTTTCCGCAACGTGTTTTACCTCCTGGCCTGTCTGGTTTTTCTGGCTGCGGCGCTCAGTTCGTCTGCTGGGACTTCCGCAGTGAATGCGGTTCTCAGCCTGCTGTTTCTCCTCTGTGTTATAGCTCTGCTCATTATGCCGGTCGTCTTTATCTGGGCCGGAATCATTACCATCCGGAAGGAAGGATTTTCGCTGGCGCACAGCCTGTCCATCCTGTTTGCCGTATCCATCTGGGCAGCGTTCGGCATTATCGTTTATGCGGTTGTCGCTGACAGGGGAAGTACGATTGTCCTTGCCCTGGTCATTCTGCTGGCCATGGCCTGTGTATACATTCTGGCGACTTTCATGGGATTCTTGCTGTATTCGGAACTGTGCCTGCTGCTTCCGAAGAAAAGGAAATGCGATTTTGTGATCATTCACGGCGCGGGTCTGCTGAGGGGCACGGACGTGTCGCCGCTTCTGGCCGGCCGGCTGGATAAAGGAATGTCTGTCTACCGAAGATCCGGGAAAGGAACGAAGATCATCGTATCGGGAGGTCAGGGCGGAGATGAGAAAGTGACCGAAGCTTCGGCAATGAAAGCTTATCTTTGCGGGAAAGGCGTTCCGGAACAGGATATCATTCCGGAAGACCGTTCGAAGACGACCTGGGAGAATATCGGCAATTCCAAAAAGATCATCGAAAGCCTGAAAGAAAAAAGCAGGGTCATTTTCGTGACGAACAATTATCACGTTTTCCGCACGGGCTACTACGCTTTTAAACAGCATCTGAAAGCGGAGGGCGTCGGCTGCCGCACGGCCCTGTACTACTGGCCGAATGCTTTCATCCGCGAATACATCGCCATCATCCGGCGGGAAAAATTCGTTCCGCTGGTGCTTCTTGCCCTCTGGATGATCGGTCTTGCCGTTTCTCTTCTGCGGTTTTAAAATTCCGGGCTTATTTTATAAATTTAAATACTCGATTAAATCAGAAAAGCGAGCATTCTTCTGCAGACTATGCTAAAATGTTTGCATACTTCTAAAAAATTTTGCCCGTGAGGTGCCTGCCATGACAAATTCAGCTATTCTGATCTACTGTATTGCCTTTGCTTCCATCGCAGCAGCATTTGTCTTTGCATTCTGTCTCTATCTTTGGGTAAAGAAACAGCCGGAGGGAAATGAGACCATCCGGCAGGTAGCGGTTCTCATCAAGAGCGGCGCGAACACCTTTATGAAGAGGGAATACCGTGCCCTGTCTGTTTTCGCCCTCTGCGCAGCAGTGATTATTTTTGTTCTTCTCCCGGAACCGATCTGGATGTCATCCGATATCCTGACCCACGTTTTCATGGTGATCGCCTATCTCTGCGGAACGCTTTTATCAGCGGCTGCCGGCAAGATGGGAATCATCGTGGCAACGATTGCCAACAGCCGTACAGCAGAAGCCGCACAGAAAGGAATCCGCCCTGCATTTCTTATCGGATTCCGAGGAGGCGCCGTCATGGGTCTCGCCGTGGTCGGCTTCTGCATGCTCGGCGTAACGGCGGTGACGGCGATTTTCGGGAACCCGACCATCCTTCTGGGATTCTCCTTCGGCGCCAGCTCCCTTGCTCTTTTTGCAAAAGCGGGCGGCGGCATCTTTACCAAGACAGCGGATATCAGTGCGGACCTGACCGGAAAAGTGGAACTCGGCATTCCGGAAGATGATCCGAGAAATCCGGCGGTCATTGCGGACAATGTCGGTGATAACGTCGGCGACGTAGCCGGCATGGGTGCCGATCTTTTCGATTCCAATGTCGCGGCCATGGCTTCCGCGCTCGTCATCGCTTCTTCTCTGGGTGCGGCGAAAGTGATCAGCACTTCCATGGTCATCCTCTATGCGGCCATCGGCCTCATTTCCTCCATCATCGGAATCGCTTCGGCCAGGATGGGAAAGAGCGGTCCGACCAGAGCCCTGAACACTTCTACCTATGTGACGACCGGTCTGTATCTTGTACTGACGGCGGCTGCGACGCTGATCTTCCCGGGATTCTCCTGGAGAATCTGGGGTGCTTCGGCAGTCGGCCTTCTGGTCGGCGTCATCATCGGAATCACGACCGACTATTTCACGGACGATACCCGTCCGATTGTACAGAAAGTTGCCCACGCTTCCCAGTCCGGATCTGCATTTACCATTCTTTCGGGAATCTCCTACGGATTCATTTCCGCACTGCCGGCCATGATCGGCATCGCGGTTTCCGCCCTGACGGCATACAAGCTCTGCGAGCCGATGGGTGAAGGATACGCCATGTTCGGAATTGCCATGGCAGCAGTCGGCATGCTTTCCATCGTCGGCATGATCGTGGCAAATGATGCCTACGGACCGATCGTCGACAATGCGCGCGGCCTGGCGGAAATGGGCGGTCTCAGCGAAGATACGATCCGTGCAGCGGATGAGCTTGACTCAGCCGGCAACACGGTCAAGGCCGTTACGAAAGGCTTTGCCATCGGGGCAGCAGGACTTACGGTCATTTCCCTTCTGGGCGCCTATATGTCCGAGGCAAATGATGCACTTGCCGCAGCCGGAAGAGAGCTTATTACCGGTTTTGACATCATGGATCCGAACGTCTTTTTCGGAATCCTGATCGGCGCCGCGATTCCGGCCGTCTTCTCGGCAATGCTGATTCTGGGCGTCGACAAGAATGCACAGCGCATGGTCGCGGAAATCCACCGTCAGTTCCGTGAAATTGCCGGACTGAAGGAAGGAAAGAAAGGTGTTCATCCGGAATATGACAAATGCATCGATATTGCTACGGCCGGTGCGCTGAAAGAATTGGTTCCGGCCGGCATGATGGCCATCATCGGCACCGTGATCGTCGGTTTTGTCGGCGGCTCCCGTGCCATCGGCGGCTTCCTGCTCGGAAACATCGTCAGCGGTCTTCTGATTTCACTCTTCATGTCCAATGCCGGCGGTCTCTGGGACAATGCCAAGAAATATATTGAGGCAGGCAATGAAGGCGGAAAAGGTTCGGAAGCCCATAAGGCTGCCGTTGTCGGGGATACGGTCGGTGATCCGTTCAAGGATACGGCAGGCCCCTCCATCAACACGCAGATCACCGTGGTCTCCCTGGTTGCTTCCCTGATGTCGGGACTTTTTGTTGCCTTTTCGATTTTCGGGTGATCCGGTGAACCGGAAAGCCTCATGACTGCCAGAATTTGAAGTGCCGGGCTGCCCCTTCTGCGGGGCAGCTTTTTTTCTCCGGCCGCTGATTCCTTAAAAAAATCGGAACAGTTATTTACTGATGTGGGAATGGTGTGCTAAAATAAAAAACCGAGGGGAAGAAAAAATGAGTACACGAACTGTCTATTGTCAGAACTGCGGTGAAATGATTCCGGAAGATGCGGCATTTTGCCCTTATTGCGGTACACCGAATAATGCAGCAGGGATGCAGCAGCCGAATCCGGAACCGGAATTCAATGTCCCTGATCCTATCCCGGAAAATGGTTTCCTTCCTTCCGACGGGCCCAAAGAACCGAAAAAAAATTGGATTCTTATCCTTGCTGTTGTCATCATTATGCTGGCAGCTGCAGCGGTCGGGATCTTTTTAATTGCGCCGGCGGTCATGAAGGCGGCTTCTTCGAAGACGGCTGCGGCGGATGTGTCAGCGGAAACATCGGCTCCGGCCATGACAGAGACACCGGTCCCGACGGCAGAGCCGACAGCAGTGCCCACCGCTGTTCCTACAGCAACTCCGACAGCAGCTCCGACGCCGGCTCCCACAGCGGTTCCGACAGCGACACCGACTCCGGTGCCGACGCTGACGCCTGCCGCAATCACGGAAGCTCCGGTCCAGTCGGAAGCAAGTTCGTTTGTTGCCGATACGACGACGTCTTATTTCTGGCCGGACAGCAATACGCGCTATTACAGCGAATCGGATCTGAACGGTCTGACAGCCCTGCAGCTCCGCTATATTACGAATGAGATTTTTGCGAGAGAAGGGTACATTTTCAAGAAACAGGAATGGTACGATTATTTCTCGCAGAAAACCTGGTATCATCCGACGATTCCGGCGGATCAGTTTACTGACGATATGCTGAATCCATACGAAAAGGCAAATGTGGATATGATTTCCGCATACGAAAAAGCACGGGGCTGGAACCAGGACATTTGATTTTCGGAAGAGGGGGCTCGGAGCTTGGCAAAGGCAGAAAGACGTTTTATATGGCTTTTTACAGCAGTGCTTTTTTCGGTACTGCTGTTTTTTTCATATCGTCCGGTTTTTGCGGATGATTTTGATATCCAGAACGGAGTGATTGTCAAATATAACGGGACCGGCGGAGACGTCGTCATTCCGGATGGAGTAACGGCCATCGGGGATACGGCTTTTCTTGGCCATACGGAACTCCGTGTCCTGACAATTCCGAATGGAGTGACGCGTATCGGACAGTCTGCCTTCGAAGACTGTTCCGGGCTTACCTCTGTCACGATTGCAGGCAGCGTGGATACGATCGGAGCAATTGCTTTTCAGAACTGTACGAGCCTGAATTCACTGCAGATAACGGACGGAGTGAAGCAGATTGACTCCAATGCTTTCCAGCACTGCAACAGCCTGACGGAAGTCACGATTCCCGCATCCGTGACGAATATCGATTACGGAGCCTTCTGTTCCTGCATCCGGATGACGGCAATTCATGCGGACGCCGCCAATCCGGCTTACTGCGACGAAAACGGCATCTTATTTTCAAAGGACAGGAGCGTGATCGTTCAGTATCCGGCCGGGATCAATGCCGTATCCTACGCGGTCGGCAGTCAGGTAAAAACAATCGGAAGAGATGCTTTCTATGACAATGTCTATCTGAAGAATATCACCCTTCCGGAAGGTGTGACGGATATCCAGCCGTATGCCTTCAAGGGCTGTCTGTCTTTGTCCGAACTGACCGTTCCGGACAGCGTGACGGCGATTGAAATGAATGCTTTCCAGGACTGCGCCGGCCTTACACAGCTGATTATTCCCGAAAGCGTGACGACCATGGGTGAAAATGTCTTTCAGAACTGCACGAATCTGACGGTCTGCGGAATTGAAAATTCGCTGGCCCAGAAATATGCTGCTGCAAACAATGCAGGGTTCCGTGCGATGACAGCTGATGAGATGAAAACGGCACTCGGAAAGTCTGATTCGACAAATGAAGAAGCCGCAGACAGCGCCGCCGTGTCCGCTGCAGAGAACAGTCCGGAATCTTCCGTATCGGGAAGTTTTCCGGGAAGCGGGCAGACTGTGATGTGGATTCTGATTGGCATCGCGGCCGCAGCTGCCCTGGGTATGCTGCTGCTGATTCTTTATTTCCACAGGAGAAATGAAAGGAATGCGCACCGGCCGTCGGATGCCGGCGGTACGGTTCCGGCAGGAGGCTATGCCGGCGGGGTGCAGAAGCCGAACAATGTTCCTTTCGGAAACGGCATCGTATGTCCGAATTGCGGAGTTTCCTGTCCGCCTGATGCCTTTTTCTGCGATGCCTGCGGCGAAGCGCTGCGCTGTCCGTACTGCGGAGCTCCCTATCAGCCCCAGGTCCGTTTCTGCACGCAGTGCGGCCAGCCGAAAGTACCGTCAAAGGAAGTATAGCAAAGGCAGCAGGATGGCTGCAGCCGGGAAATGGCTTTCTGTCCTGTTTTATGGTCTTTTCGTCAGCGTCCGGCCAGAATGCCGGAGGTTTTATGTTACTGTGATACAGACGGTACAGATTAAGCAAAAAGCGAGGGATGAAAATGTTCTGTTCAAATTGCGGAAAACAAGTGAAGGATGATATGGCTTTCTGCCCGTACTGCGGAGCAAAGCTGTCGGAGGAGGAAAATGCGACGAAACTTCTGCAGAAAACGCCGAAGACGAATGCGGAAGTTCCGCAGGAAGAAGAGCAGCTGGACATTTACCATCCGAACCTTTATCAGAGCCAGCCGGTTCAGCAAAGCCAGATGCCGCTTCATCAGCGCCGGATGCTTCAGCAGGAGCAGCCGGTACAGCAGAGCCAGCAGGTTCAGCAGAGCCAGCCGGTTCAGCCGGAGAAAACCTTAATCATGCCGGCTCAGCTCAAGAAGAGCCAGACTCCTTCTCCGGCCGGACGCCGGCCGGTTTCGGCAAAGGATGGCAATACGAATACGGTCCTGTTTATTGTGATCATCGTCCTTCTGGTGCTGATTCTTCTGGTTGCCATAGGGGCTTATGCCTATCTTTCCGGATGGATCAATCTTCCGTTTTTGGATGCGATGGCAGGCTGAGGGCGGGAGCAGAAAGAAATGACGGAAAATGCGATTCCAAACGGGACAAGAATCAACGAACGCTATGTCATCAGCGATGTGATCGGAGAAGGCGGCGGCGGAATCGTCTACAAAGCTTTCGATGTCAATCTTCAAAGTTATGTCGTTGTCAAACAGATTAAAGATAACATGTCTTCCCTGCTGGAAAGCAGGACAGAAGTAGACGCTCTGAAACGTCTGAAACACGAGAGGCTCCCCAAGGTCCTGGATTTCTTTGAAGCCGAGGGGAAAGTCTATACAGTCATGGATTTCATCCAGGGCACCAACCTTTCCACGGCACTCCGCTTCCAGGGACGCTATCTTCAGAAGGATGTCCTGCGATGGGCGCGGCAGCTGGCCGGTGCGCTGGCTTATCTGCATTCCCAGACCCCTCCGGTCATTCACAGCGATATCAAGCCCGGCAATATCATGATGAATCCGCAGACAGGGGGTGTCTGCCTGATCGATTTCAATATCTCTCTTGCTTTCAATAAAAGAAACGTCAATGCCACCTGGGTCAGCGGCGGCTATTCTCCCCCGGAACAGTACAGAAGTCTGGAGGATTACTACCGTTATATTGAAACGGCCCGCCGGCAGCAGACGCAGTCTCCCTATACCCGCAGCAGGGTGTATCAGGGCAGCACGCCTCCCGGATCCGGGACGGTGCCCACCCGCATTTTCGACCGCAATACGGTCCCGATCGTGGAGCAGACGGTCGGACGCGGACTGGACACGCGTTCGGATATCTACAGCTTCGGTGCGACCCTGTATCATCTTCTGACGGGGATTAAGCCGGATATCGACTTCCGCAATATCGTGCCGATCTCCATGTTCGACATCGACCTGAGCGAAGGCTTCTGCCATATCATTGAAAAATGCATGCAGCTGGATCCGGCGCAGCGCTATCAGAACGGCATGGAGCTGGATGAAGCGTTCCGGAACATTTACGAACTGGATTCCGAATACAGGAATTATAAGAAAGGCACGTTTGTCCGGAAGCTGGTTTCTTCCCTGATGATTGCCGGCGGAGCCGCCCTTGCGGTGACCGGATTCCTGATTAATAAGAATGACGTCACGACCCGATACAATCAGCTGGTTGTCACGGCAGATACTCAAATGTCCTCACAGAATTTTTCCGGCGCGGAAAAGACGCTGGAGACGGCGGAGAATCTTTCACCGAACCGCCTGGATGCCTATGAGCGTGCGGCGGCAAATGATTACCGTTCCGGGAAGTACGATGAGGCAATCCAGTCGGCGCAGAATACACTGAACAATCAGAATATCCGGATTACGGACCGGGACAGCCAGACGCTCGGAGATCTTTATTACGTTCTCGGGAATGCTTACCTGGAAAATGAATCCTACAGCGATTCCGCGGATGCTTTCCGGAAAGCCCTTGACCTGAACAAGAGCAACAATCTTTATTTCCGTGATTATGCAATCTGTCTTGCCCGGTCTGGAAATGTTGATGAAGCGAAGAAGATCCTTTCACAGGCAGTCAGCGCCAACCTGAACAATGACTCCGTGACTTATACGCAGGGAGAAATCGCCTATGCAGAGGGGAACTATACGGAGGCCGGGAATGATTTCGCAGCCGTTCTCGGAGCCACGGAAGACGAATCGCTGCAGATGCGTTCTGTTCTGATGATTGCGGATGTATACGAAAAACTGAATGATCCCGACGGAATGATATCTTTTCTGGAGCAGAGACAGAATGCAGGAGGCACGGCTCTGCAGATGCGCATCGCGAAACGGCTCGGCGATGCCTGGATCCTGAAGGGAAACCAGGATGCATCGGCCATGCAGACCTGTGACGAAAAAGCACTGGGATATTATGAGATTCTGTACAAAGGCGGTTACAAGACGGCAGACATTCTTCAGACAATTGCCGTTCTGCAAAAGAACCTTGTAAAGTACGGCGAAGCAGAACAAACATTGAAGGAAATGGTCAGCCTGTTCCCGAATGATTACAGAGGCTATAAACAGCTGGCTCTTCTGTACGCGGCAGCGGAAGGTGCCAAGACAGAAGATCAGAGAGACTATACGAACTTTAAGGACAATTATGAAAAAGCGCTGCAGCTGTATCAGTCGCAGCAGGATCAGTCGGATCCGGACATGCAGGAACTGACAAACCTTTATCAGAGTGCGCAGGCGGGAGGATGGATTTCATGACAGCTGGGATTGTAATCATGATTGCCGGATTTGCGGTATTTTTTGCGGGAATGATTCTGCTCCTTGTCGAAGTCATTACGGAGCCGAAGAGGAAGAATGAAATCAGGAGGAACATGGACCGGAAATACTGATGAAATGCCGTTCGTCGGATTTCAGATGCCGTCCGTCGCAATTTCCGTTCTTTCAAATGATCCGTGGTAGGATACAAACATAGCAAGGAACCATAGCCTCAGAAGTAAAAAACAGAACTTCAGTGATGAGGGACTGAAAAGAAACAGAAGCCAATTAAAAAATAACGGAGGAAAAAACAATGGCAGAAATCAAAGTTACATCATCAGAGTTAAAGAGCAAGGCAAATCAGCTTCAGGTTCTCAACGATAAATTCAAGACGGAAGTCGACAAGATGGTCGGCTACGAGCAGAACCTGTCAGGCATGTGGGAAGGCGAAGCCCAGAAAGCTTTTCATAAGGCGTTCAGCGATGACAAGCAGAAATGGGAACTGTTCTATCAGGGAATCCAGAAGTACATTGAAGCATTGAATACCGATGCCCAGAAGTATGATGAAGCGGAACAGAAAGCCCTTTCAACAGCCCAGCAGAGAACCGTCTGATTTCATAAGCACACCCTAAAAACCAGTCATCCATTGAAAATAGAAAAGGAGAACAGATCATGAACGGAAATTTAAGAGTTACACCGGAAAAACTTACGGCAGAAGCACAGAACTTCGCATCCTCCAGTACGGCGGTGCGCAACAATACAACGGAAATGCTCAATATTGTCAAGGAACTCCAGGGATCCTGGGCAGGTGAGGCAGCAACGGCTTATTATAACAAGCTGAACGGCCTGAATGACAATATGGAAAAAATACACAAGATGATCAATGAGCATTCGAAAGACCTTACGGAAATGGCTCAGGGCTATTCCGCAGCTGAAAAGGCCAATGCCCAGACGGCAAGCTCTCTGAAAGAAAATATCGTCTGACTGGCTCAGCGGTATTCCGACTCCCCATACGATTCTGATACGCCCGAACGCGATTCTGTGGTCCGGGCGTGTCGGCGTATTTCCGGGAAATGACTGAAGCCGGGAGGCAGCAGAATTATCATGACAGAAATACTGAATTTCTTCAGAGACAATCTGGCCGTCTGCATCGGAGTGATCTGCGCCGGGGCTGCGTTATTTCTCATTCTGGTAATCCTGATCCGGAAGAACCAGAAGGAAAGAATGCAGGAAATGGAAATGATCCGTGAGAAGCGGAGAGATGAGATGCTGACGCAGGCGCTGATCAATCCGGAAGCCGGTTACCGCGGAACAGGACCGGCCGTTCCGGTCGATGTGGCATATTCCAATCAGTCTGCGCGGACAGGAAATTTTTCCGGACCGGCGGTCATGGCGGAGCTGACGGAAATCGGCGCGGTATCAAGAAAAAAATACCTGTTCAATCTTGGAACAGCGGTTTCCCTGGGAGCGGGAGCGGACTGCAGTCTGTGCCTGAATTACCGGGGTGTTGCGGGACATCACTGCGAGCTTTTTCTGCATGGCACGGATGCCTGTGCACGCAGCCTTCCCGGATGCCGGACCGTCCTGCAGAGAGGCGGACACACCAGTGAGATTGCTCCGGGCGGGGTATTCGTAAAAAACGGCGATCGGCTGATGCTTGGTGAGGCGATTTTGGAAATCCGATTATTAAAAGCTTGAAACGAGGGCAGATATCATGAGCATGATTCTTTCCGTTTATAGTCAGAAGGCATTCCGTGAAGTGGTCCTGATGGACCGCGGAGCAAGGCAGATGCAGGTCCTGATCCAGAAAGACCTGTTTCAGATCAGCAGGGATCTGGTGCTGAATCTGGAAAAGGAAGAAGAGAACTGGGTGCTGAAGGGCGGTGCATACGATATCATCGTGAGAGGGCAGAATGTCCGGTGCGAGAAAGCCGTCATACGGGACGGACTCGGACTGGACATCCATACGCGTACGGCGGACCAGTTCACGATTCTGGCTTTTGAACAGTCGCGGCCTTTCAGCGTATACCGGAAGTACAAGCTGGGAGATAGCCAGAGACTGGAAATCGGGCGCGCGGAGACGAATCATATCTGCTATCAGAGTACGGACTTCGTTTCGACCAGGCACTGCTTTATTGAAATCAAAGACGGAAAGGCCAGACTGACCGATACTTCGAAGAACGGAACGTATCTGAACTTCCGAAGGGTAAGCGGCAGTCCGATTCTGAGATACGGCGACAGTATCCGGGTCTTCCGCCTGAATATGATTTATCTGGGAAATATGCTGGCCATCAATGACCGCGACGGACTGACCGTGAAATTCGGATCCCTGACGCCGCAGGCAATTGATTCATTTGCTGCAGAAGGTGCGGAAGGTTCGGCACAGCCGGTTGAGTTTCACCGGGCACCGCGCAATTTCCGCGAAATCAATTCCGAACCGGTGGAAATCGAGGCACCGCCCAATCCGCCGGATACACAGGATATTCCGCTGATGATGTCTGTCGGACCGGCCATGACCATGGCGATTCCGATGGTCCTGAGCAGTCTGATGGCTGTCATGGCCAGCAAGATGGGAGGCTCCTCTTCCGGCTATTTCATGTATATCGGCATGATTACGGCTGTTTCTTCCGCCGTAATCGGTGCTGTCTGGGCAGTCGCGAACGTGCGGCTGACGAAAAAACAGAGGCAGGAAAGAGAGAACAGGCGCTTTGAACGCTACAGTGAATATCTGATCCGCATGAAGGATCAGGTTCAGAGTGAATACGAGGAAAACGGCACCATTCTCCGGAACCGCTATATCAGTGCCGATGAATGCTGCAGCCTGAATGAAAGTTCGCCGCTTCTGTGGAACCGGAATGCCACACATGAAGACTTTATGAGCTACCGCCTGGGAATCGGGGACATTCCCTTTCAGGTACCGATTACAATTCCGAAAGAAAAATTTACGCTGATCAATGATTCTCTTGCGGAGAAGCCGCGCCTGATCCAGGAAAGCTACAAGGTTCTGAAAAATGTACCGGTGCTGGCGAATATCCGGAAAGAGCATCTGGTCGGCATTGTCGGAGGTGCCAACCGGAAAGGTGCCGTCCAGGCTGCGCAGGATCTGATTGCACAGATCGTGACGGCCAACAGCTACACCGACGTGAAGATCGCCATCGTCTATGATGAGAACAACGATACCGACCGCGACACCTGGAATTTCATGATGTGGTTCCCGCATGTCTGGTCGGAGGACCGGAAGATCCGCTATATTGCGACGAACAAGGACGAAATGGGAGATGTCTATTATGCGCTTTCGCAGGTGTTCCGCGGACGCATGGAAGACGTGCAGGGCAAACGGGATGCGGTCCTGAAGCCTCAGTACATCCTGATTGTAACCGATCCGAAGCTGATCGAAGAATCGGTCATTTCCAAATATGTCTTTGAGGATAAGGCGGATATCGGCCTTTCCACGATTCTGCTTGCCGAATTCTATAAGGATCTTCCGAACGCCTGCGAGTGCATCGTGGAAAATGACGGACGATTCCACGGCATTTACCATACGACGACGGGAATTGAAGCAGGCACGCCGGTCAATTTCGACGGGACGGACGACAGAAAGCTGCGCATCCTTTCGAGGGCACTCGGCAAGATCAAGGTTTCCGAGGCAGGGGAAGAAGGAGAAATTCCGAATGTCCTGACTTTCTTCGACATGTACGGCATCTCGAGCCCGGAGGAATTCCATTCCGAAGAACGCTGGAAGAAAGCGGACATGGTCTCTTCCATGAAGGCGCTGGTCGGCTTCAAGAACAGCAATGCTCCGTGCTATCTGGATATCCATGAAAAATACCATGGGCCTCACGGTCTGATCGCCGGCACGACAGGATCCGGAAAATCCGAGACGCTGCAGACATATATCCTTTCCCTTGCGGCCAACTACAGCCCGGATGATATTGGTTTCTTCATCATCGATTACAAGGGCGGCGGCATGGCGAACCTCTTTGGAAAACTGCCGCATATGATCGGTGCGATTTCCAACCTTTCCGGCAGTCAGGTGAAGAGGGCCATGGCCTCCATCAAGAGCGAAAACCGCAGACGTCAGAGAATCTTCACGGAATACGGCGTCAACAATATCAACAGCTATACATCCCTATTCAAGAGCGGGGATGCGGCGGAGCCGATTCCGCACCTGTTCATCATTATCGATGAGTTTGCCGAACTGAAGCGCGAGGAACCGGATTTCATGAAGGAACTGATCAGCGTCGCGCAGGTAGGACGAAGTCTGGGCGTGCATCTGATTCTGGCCACGCAGCGTCCGTCGGGAACTGTTGATGAAAATATCTGGGCCAATTCGAAATTCCGGCTCTGCCTGCGCGTGCAGGACCGTCAGGATTCCATGGACATGCTGCACCGTCCGGATGCCGCTTATCTGACGCAGACCGGCCGCTGCTATCTGCAGGTGGGAAATGACGAAATTTTCGAACTGTTCCAGTCCGGCTGGTCCGGCGCGTCCTATGATAAGGAACTGGGAGGCCACAGCCTGCTGATTGCGCAGATGCTTTCGGCCACGGGCAAGGTGGATCTTGCCGGAAACCATGCGAAGCTGAAACAGAAGGAAGCTCTGAAGAGAAGATGGATTTCCGAACTCATCGATGACCTGGAAAGCACGCAGGCGGACCTTTCGGAAGATATTCTCTCGCCGACCTTCGACTTCATGGGACATGCGGAATTCATGGATGACTTCTACCGCAGGGTGCGGGCACAGCATCCGGATTTTGAACAGAACCATTACAACAATACCCGAGTCGCTGATTTCATTTCCGTCTATAAGGAACTGAAGAATCAGGTGCCGGGCGATCAGCTGCCGGAAGAACTGATTCGAAAAGCGGGCAGGGAAAGCAGGAGGCTTCCGGAAATCAAATCCCGGACGCAGCTGGAGGCAGTGGTCGATTATCTGAAAGATACGGCGGAGAGGGCAGGCTACGGAAAGCCGAAGCAGCTCTGGCTTCCGGTGCTTCCGAATTTCCTTTATCTGGAAGATATGGAAGCCTTTACGGCAACGGTTTTCAACGGAGAAGAATGGCCGGAGGCTCCGAAGAGATTCCGCCTGAGTGCCGTGATCGGCATGGGGGACGATCCGGAGAACCAGGCCCAGATGCCGGTCGGCGTCGATTTTGCAAACGGCGGGCATCACGTTGTCTGCGGTACGGTGGCCACGGGAAAATCCACCTTCCTGCAGACGGTGGTCTATTCCCTGTGCATGACGTACACTCCGGAACAGCTGAATGTCTACTGTCTTGATTTCAGTGCCCGCATGCTTTCTGTTTTCAGCGGACTGAAGCACGTCGGCGGAATCATGGACGAAAATGATACAGAGACAGACCGCATTTCCAAGTTCTTCACGATGATCGGCAAAATGATCGAAGAACGCAAGAAGCTGTTTACCGGTACCAATTTCGAGGACTATGTCAACCGCAACGGATGGAATATTCCGGCAGTGCTGATTGTAATCGACAATTACGGAAGCTTCCACGAAAAGACGGGAGAGCAGTTTGAAGAGATTATGATGCAGCTGGCCAAGGAAGGCGTCGGTTACGGAATCTTCCTTCTGGTATCCGCGGCCGGTTTCAGCATGAACGAACTGCCCAGCCGCCTGGCCGAGAATTTCCGCACTGGGATCTGTCTGGAAATGCAGGACATTTACGCTTATGGGGATATCCTCCACATCCTGCGCCCGGATGTCGTGCCGGAAAGCAATGTCAAAGGCAGAGGCCTCATCAGCTACGGCGATAAGTTCATCGAGTTCCAGACGGCGCTGGCGGCGCGTTCGGAAGGCAGTCCGGAGCGCAATGACCTGATCTGCGAAAAAGTCAAAGAACTGAATGAACATTATGCCGGCGCATCGGCACGTCCAATCCCATGCATTCCGGAAAAGCCGGTGCGGGAAGACATGACGGCTCTGGAAGAATATCAGACGCTGCTGAAAGATCCGGTTCTGCTTCCGGCCGGCTACGATGCCGAGTACGCCAACCTGTATTCCATCAATCTCTTCCGTAACTTTGTCTTCCTGGTGACGGGAACCAAGAGAAGCGGCAAGACTGTCTTCATGCAGAACCTGATGCTGACCTGTCTGGACCGCGGAGACGAAGTGCATATCGCGGAAATCGGAAGCAGCGATTATGAAAAAATGGCTTCCGAGTATTCGATTCAGAGGGCATCTGACGGCCAGGGCATCTACGATCTGATGAAATACCTTCTGGAAACCATGCAGGAAAGGGTTGCCGTCAAGAAGAAGTGCCTCAATGATAAATGCTCCGAAGAAGAGACCTTTGAAGCGGCATCTGCCTTTCGGCGGATCGATCTTTTCATCGCGGATATTGGCAGCTTCCTGAAAGAGGCGTATAACAAAGAATCCATGGCCTTCCAGAGCATCAATGTGCTGGAAGCCATCTGTGACAAAGGCAGATTCTACAACATTTTCCTGTTTGCCGAAGTCAGGGATGCGGATCAGAATGAACTGGCAGGCTACCAGGCGTTCCGGAGCATGAAGGAATACCGCTCCGGCATCCGCTTCGGCGGAAGGATGTCGGACCAGTCGGTATTTGCCTTTGACAATGTCAAATACCAGGATCAGGACAAGACGACGAAACCCGGAATCGGAATCATTCCGTCTGATGACAAACAGGCGCGTCTGGAGAAACTGATCATACCGATGTACCGCGGATAAAGAATACAGGAAAATGAGGCCGTTATGATTTCAATCGCCGCAGTTGATGAAAATAAGAAGGAGCGTGACCTGCTGCATGAGTCCTGCTGGAAAATCGTATCCGTCCGGAAGGACGAGGATATGACTTTCCAGTCGGCTGATTCCGATGATGCGTTTGAGCAGATTGCCGGCGAAAAGACGCTCCTGAACCTGCTGTATTATGAATTCCGCAGCGGACAGTCCGTCGAAACGCTCAGGAGATTCCGCAGGAAATATCTTTCTTCCCAGCTGATGCTGATTGCCGATACTTCCGTATCACCGCTGGAATATCTGAAGCCCGGCGTAGCGCCGGATTCTTTGCTGCTGAGACCGTACCGGGCGGAAGACCTGAACCGGATCAATCGGGAATTCATGGCCTCCTACTTTGAGAAATATGGAAACGGGGAGACGGAAGGCACATTTGCCGTCGATACCAGGGAAGAAAAAATCATGATTCCGTACGGGCAGATTTACTATTTTGAAGCCAGGGACAAAAAGCTTTTTGTCCGTACGCAGAAGGATGAATATGCTTTTTATGACACGATCGATTCCCTTGAAGAGAAACTGCCTTCCGGTTTCCGGCGCTGCCATCGCAGCTATATCGTGAATGTCAGCAAAATCCGGAAAGTCATTTTCACGGAGAATACGATTGAACTGGAAAATAAGATCGGGGTACCGGTTTCCAGGAGCTACAAGCCGGCCTTCAAAGGAGAGAAATAGAGATGGATGAAAATTATTTCTATCTTTCGCCGGCGGAATACATCCTCCTGATGACCGGCGCTGATGACCGGAAACTGCCCGGCTTTTCCCGGAGGGGTGAGATCCGCAGGGAAGAATACCTGCAGGCTCTTCAGAGCCTTTTCAGCCGGCAGATCATTACGCAGAAGGATGGGATTTTCGTGCCGTTCGGCCCGAAGGGACAGCTCTTTGACGGAATTCATCAGACGGAACGCGCCGTGTATGTACTGAGTGCGGATCCCTGCATTCCGGATATGGCGGCTTATGATACGAAGGACGGGCTGGTGCTGATCGAGGATGTTTCGGACCAAACCGAAGAAGAGTACCGTGTCATTTCCTGCAGGAAAGAAGAGTTTTTCGGGCACCTGAAGGATACCGGAAGGCTGCCGGAATTTCCGCTGGAAGATGAAGATAAAAAAGAACTGGAGAAGGATTTGTTCGAAGACATCCGGAGCGCCTTTGAAGGCTATTTCACGGACGGCAGTTTTGACAGAGACCTGAAGGACGGAAACATTCTCCTGAGTCTGGCAGCCGCTGTTCCGGGAAATGAGGAATATACCGGACGATATGTCCTGCTTCGCCGCACGGCGGCAGACCTTGCCGTTTCGTCGGACGCGGAAGGAACCAATGCGGAAATTGCTACGGAAGGATCGGTTGCCAGAATGCTGGACCGGTGCTTCGGAAAGGATAAAAAATGATTGTCGTAAACGTAACTGTTCCGGGACTTGAGAAAGTCTACAACATGAACCTGGAAGAAAAAGCCCCCGTTTCCGAACTGATTGAAGAAATCGCGGAACTGATTGCCCAGAAAGAACATGCGCCTCTGAACGGCGATATCCATGAGATGATTCTCGGTTCCATTGACCGGGGACTGCAGTTCCGGAAGGATCGATGCCTCAGGGATTACGGCATCACGGTGGGCGCGGAACTGATTCTGGTCTGACCGGAAATGCAGTCTGTCGCCGTTGACGCACCGCCTGTCGGATTTTCCGAAGGAACGGCTGTTGTGTGATAGACTCTGAATATGAAATACAGAGGACGAAAAATGAGAATGAAAGTTCAGCCTGAAAGAATCGGCGAAGCAGGAGACCGGCTGCGGGAAAGCTCCCGGAAACTCCGGAGGGCAGAGGAAGAGCTGTATGCGGCTGCCTCCTCGCTCAGGAGATTTTCGGAAATGGAAGAATGCCTGACAGTCCTGAGGCATGTCGAAGATGACCTGTCGGAGGAAATGATCCGGACGCTGCGGATGTGCACGGCATCGAAAGAGATTGCCCTCATTTACCGGCATGCCGAAGAAGGAACGACAGAAAAAATCGCAGAAGCAAAAAGGAAGGTGTTTCTTCACGGTTTCATTACGCGCAGAGTTCCTGAAATTGTTGTGGGTCCGCCGGGAGGCCCGGACCGGCAGAGAGATATGATTCATTTCACAATTGAGAGTCTGAAAACAGTGAAACCATAAAGGAGTGCAGAACATGGCAGACAGGATTGAAACCAATACCGGAACGATGAAATCGGATGTCGAATCCATCCAGACGGAAATCAGGGGTCTCACCGACGACGGGAAGAAACTGCAGAATGCTGTGAGTGAATTAAACGGCATGTGGGAAGGCGAGGCGAAGGAAGCTTTTATGAATGCCTTCCGGACGGACCTGAATTCACTGGAAGACATGATCAGCATTCTTTCAGATATCACGTCGGCAACGAGTGAGGCGCGCAGCGATTATGAAATCTGTGAAAGCAAGGTCTCCGGAATCGTTGCATCCATCAAAATTTAGGAGGTTGGAAAATGGCCGGAATCACACTTCGGGTAACACCGGAAATATTGAGAGACAAGTCTTCGGAAATTTCGGGGCTGGTCAGTGAGATCAGACATCATTTTGATACGATTGAATCTGTTTCGCAGAAGACAGGCGGATACTGGATCGGTGAAGCGGGCGATCAGGACCGGCGGGAATACAGCCAGCTGAAAGATGATATCGAAAAGCTGGAAAGACGTCTGGAAGAACACCCCAAAGATCTTCTGGTGATGGCCGGACTTTACAGCGATGCGGAATCGGGAGCGGAAGCGGTCAATAACCAGCTGGAATCGGAAATGATTATCTGACGGAACCGCGGGAGATGATGAGATGAAGACAATGACGGAAATCCTGTTTAATTACAGCCAGGCAGTCAGCCAGGCCAAAGCCCTGGATGAGATTGCGGCGCGGGTCGAACGAATATCCGACAGCGACATGCAGGATGCCTTTGACGACCTGAGCAGTGCCTGGAAAAGCGACAGTGCAAAACAGTATCTCCTGAAGGGAAACATACTCCGCGAGAACGTGAAGAAAACGGCAGAAGATATCCGCGAGATTTCCAATGTCATCCGTAAGATCGCGGAAATCACCAGGGGAGCCGAAGAAGAAAGCCTGCGCATTGCGACGGAGAGGACAGTTCAGTAAGTAAAGAATCACTTTTCGGCAGAAAACCGGAAAGAAGGAAAGGAGGGAGGGGAAGAAGATGCCGAAGATAGCAGTCAGTCAGAACAGAATCGCACCGATTCTGGATAAACAGATGCGGGCAGCAGATCAGCTTGCATCCATTTCGGAAGAAGTCGCAGGCATCGGAGACCGTCTCCCTTTCAAAATCGCGGAAAGTGCGGAAATCCTTTCCAGCATCCGTGCCGTTTCCGAAGACATCCGGGCACAGAATGAAAACACGCGGAACATGCACAGCAGTCTTTCTCAGATTCTGGAATTCTACCGGCTGACGGAAGCCGGCGTCCTGGAGAGGCTGAGCGGAGTAAAAGGCAGCCGGGACGGACAGGATGGCCGGACAGGCGGAAACGGACAAAACGATACGAAAACCCGAAATGGCCGGGACGGATTCTCCGGATCGGGCGGACATTTCGGTTCATCCGACGGGACGATCTCTTCAGAGGATCAGAAATCGTTTGACGGCAGTTTTCATGCAGGTGCGGAAGCGGAGGCTGACGCCTGGAAGAAGAGCATCGCCGGCGAGTACGGGAGTGCATCGGTTGCCGTCAGTGCGGCGGCAGCCTATGCCAAAGCGGACGGACAGCTATGGAAATATGATGAGAACGGGATCCCGGTCATCGATCCCCGGATCGATGCCAAAGCCGGAGCTTCGTACAGCGTGCTGGAAGCAAAAGGGGAAGCACATGCCGGAGACGAGAATTTAGGTGCCGGTGCAAGCGGCGATGTCAAAGTGCTTTCTGCTTCAGCAGAAGCCGGAGCCAAGGCAGAGGTATTTGATGAAAACGGAAATTTCGCACCGAGTGCGGAAGCCAGTGCAGGGGCCAAAGCCGTGGCCGCGGAAGCAACGGGAGAAGTTCATGCGGATCTTGCCGGCGCGGAAGCTTCTGCAGAAGGCAGTGCCATGGTTGGATTTGCGGCAGAAGCAGGAGCAGGCATTTCCGAAGGAAAAGTCTCTGCACATGTGGCTGTTGCGGCCGGTGTCGGTCTTTCCCTTACCATCACCCTTGACTTCACCGGCATGATTGCTGCGGCAAAGAAAGGATGCAGGAGCTTATTATTCGGTTAACTGATATAATGGACCAAGACAGGGAATTAAAGGAGGTTTATGATGTTTGAAGGTTTATTACCGGTCGGAACCGTGGTATTATTAAAAAATAGTACGAAAAAGCTGATGATTATCGGTCTGTGCCAGGCGGAAGCCGATGACCCGGATTCTATATGGGATTACTGCGGATGCGTATTTCCGGAGGGATATCTCGGCCCGGAGAAAATGTATATGTTCAACGGCGACCAGATTGAGCAGGTCTTTGCACTCGGCTACCAGGATCAGGAACAGATGAAGTTTAAGAAATTCGCGGATGAAGCCCTGGGTAAAATCAGGGAAAAAGAAAAAAAATCAGAGGGGTGAGAAACAGTGAAGTATTGTCCTGAATGCGGGACAGAATTGTCCGATGATACGGTTTTCTGTCCGAACTGCGGTACGAGAATCGAAGAGGATACGCCGCCCGATGATGACGGAACCGTACTTCTGAATAACCGGCAGAGTCAGCCGGAGGATACGCCGTATGCGGACAGATCTTCCCACGGCGAATTGTCTTACGACAATGGGACGTCTTATAACAGCGGACCGGCATACCGGCAGGATAATTCTTATCAGAACGGTGCCGCAGATGATTCCGGTTATTATCGCCAGCCTGCGCCGCAGCCTTCAGGAAATCACTCGAAATGGAAATATGCAATCATCGTGCTGGAGTGTGCGGCAATTGCGGTGATTGGATTTTTTATTGTCCGGTTTGTCGCTTTCCCGGGTCAGTCGTCGACGGTAAAAACAAATTCGGACGCATCGCTTCCGGAAGCTTCCGGAAGTGCTGTTCTGAGTGCGGACTCGGCTTTGTTCTCGGAACCGGACAGTACGGCGGCTTCACCGGCACCTGCGGTTTCTGTCGAAAGCCAGGCAGATGTTTCACAGCCGGTCGATTTTTCGCAGATCAGCGTCAATGTAACGGATGCTCAGCCGGGCGACATTTTCAGTATGTGGCCGACTCAGGCTGCTTCCGGTGCTGCTACATCGGAACTGCATCAGGCTGATCCGCAGTATAACAATGCACCGATCAAGGCAGGCGACGGAGATCCGGTCACATCCTGGCAGGAAGGTGCTTCCGGTGACGGAGTCGGAGAGCGTCTTCAGCTGAATTATACAAAGACGCTGAATATCAAGTATATTCAATGTAAACTCGGAAACTGGCGTACGCCGGAACTGTACGCCAAGAACAACCGGCCGCAGGCAATGACGCTGGATATCGCCGGACAGACGTACCAGCTCAGCTTCACGGATGCGGAGATCGATCATTATATTGTATTCAGTGAGCCGATTCCGGCAAATTCTCTGATACTTACGATTGATTCTGTCTACAGCGGCAAGGATGCCGACTGCTGCATTTCAGAAATAACACCTTACGCGGCAGGCTGAGTTCCATTTTCGGAGGGGAAAATGAACAAGTCAAAGAAGTACCTGATGGTTTTTTCGCTGATCTGCGAAGCAGCCATTTTGGTACTTCTTCTTTTTATGGTCAAACGTTTTGCTGAGATCAAAAAGACGGCGGCAGCGGTTTCTTCCGAAGCAGTCAGTGAAAATTCTGATCAGACGGACCTGTCTGCTTCAGAATCGTCAGGCGGAACGGAAAGTCCGGCGGGGCAGATGACGTCCGGAGATACGGCAAAGAATGCGCCGCATGCAACCGGGCAGAATATGTCAGATGCCTCCGCACAGAATTCCGCGGATGCATCAGGGAAATCTTCTGCGGATGCCTCCGCACAGAAATTTTCGGATGCATCTGAGGCGAATGCTTCGGGTGAAAATACGCAGATTCAGTCCAGTCAGTATATTCAGGATATTTCCGGACTGCAGGCAGGAACGGTCATTCCGGAAAATCAGTTCAACGCTTCCAATCCCGGACTTTATTTTACGGCGGTCCCGATTGAAGAGGGTGATGAAGTCTATCAGAGGATCATCGGAAAATCCTATCGTGAAAATGATGACATTTCTCTGACGGATCTTCGCTACCTGAAAATGGTATTCCGGAATTATGACGGTCAGGCGGAAGTCGGGGAAATGATTGTCAATGCCGGACTGACAGAGGATGTTCTGCAGATTTTTCAGGAACTGTTTCAGGACGGATACCAGATCTGTCAGATGCATCTGGTGGATAATTACTGGACCGGCGAAGGAATCAGCACGGATGAAGCTTCGGTTGAAGCAGATAACACATCCTGTTTCAATTACCGGAAGGCAACCAATTCCACGAATCTTTCCAATCATGCCATGGGCTATGCCATCGATCTGAATCCGATGGAGAATCCGTACGTCCTTTTTTCCGATGACGGTACGGCGACCGTCTATCACAGCAATGCGGAACCGTATAAAACGGATCGTTCCTCCGCTGAACCGCATGTCATTACGCATGATGATACTGCCTATCAGGTTTTTTCGGCACATGGCTTCAGCTGGGGCGGAGACTGGAGCAGCCTTAAGGATTATCAGCATTTCGAAAAAGTGCTGTCGGGAGGATAAATGCCGGCATACAGGGAAGACAGAGAAAGAAAAAAACTGCTGATTGCGCTGATCGTTCTGGCAGGATCTTTGGTGCTGATGCTCCTTCTGACCGGACTTTTCCTCCGGACTCCGACAGCCCGCTATCATCGCAGCCTGAATCTCGGAAACAGGTATCTTCTGGCTCTGCAGTACGAAGATGCCGCGGAGGCTTATACAGCGGCTATCCGCATCGACCCGAAATCGGCTGATGCCTATGCCGGCCGCGGCGATGCCTATGCCGGACTCGGCAGGACGGAACTGGCAAGAGCGGATTATATTCAGGCGGTTCAGCTGAATCCGGAACTGGAGAAAACCATTCAGGCAAAAATTGATGCCCTGCCGGCTCCGGAAGCGGCCGCGGAACCGACACCGGAACCGGCCGCCGAGCCGACAGCGACACCGGCTCCGGAAGCGACGGCGGTTCCATTTGCCGGAGCGGTCAGACTGGAAGACGGGACGGCGGCGGTCTCCGCATGGACCGGCGGGCAGGACACCATTACTTTTACCAATACGGGAAACGGCGATTATTACAGCGGATTTCAGATTGCGGTCGGCGGCCGGGTCCTTGGAACAGACAGCATCATGCTTTATAAGGATGCGGCCTATGCCGTTGATATCAATCCGAATGACGGCTGGAACAACATCCTTGTCACGGGCCAGGGGGAAGACGTCTATATGTGCCATTACCTGTATGCCTATAACGCGGATGAATTCGTGCTGATTGACAAGGGAGATACACTGGTCTGCATTGAGGACATCAAAGGCGACGGTCAGATGGCATTCTATGATATGGCTCATCTTCTGGCACAGCCGGATCAGTTCCTTTTCTTCAAATTGACGGAGCAGGTGGACGGAAAGAATGCTGTGAAAATTTCTGAGACGCCGGGACATTATTACAATCAGAACGGATGGGATCTGATGGATGGATTTGCGCAGAATTATCAGGACGGCTATTCCTGCTCCGCAGGATCGGATATGGCGGTTTATTCTGACGAGGCCTGTACTTCCCAGACGGGGACGATCCCGGCAGGGACTTCAATGGAAGTCGTCGGACGCGGTACGCAGACCGGTCAGTACAGCCTTCAGGTCACGGCCGGCGGAACATCCGGCTGGATCACCAGTGATGAGATGCATCTGCTGTCCGGCTATACGCCGTTTGACTGAACGATTGATCGGATGCCGGGGAGCAGCTGTACGGCGACGGATCATTCTGATGACAGATGGAATCCGCAGTAAAAATTCCTCTGGGTTCCGTAGTCCGCAAGAACGGTGTCGAAAGGCTGGATGCTGGATATGCGGTCCGCCCCTTCCGGAGTGAAATGACCGCAGTCGTATTTGAGACATTTCGTCGTTGCAGGATCATAGGAAAGCAGTACGAAAGTATGCCATGTCCAGTCGACATCTCCGCCGTGACCGCTGTCCTGCATGACGATATCGCCGCGGGTCAGCTGAGACTGGTCTGTTACTTTCGTGAAGCCGTGGCTTGTCAGATAGGCTTCTTCGCCGGTAATCACGAAACCGCCTGCGGGCTGATCCTGCAGCCCGAGGTTCCACAGAGCCCTGGCAATCAGACGGTCGCAGCTGATCGTGCCGTCGGAGCAGGGAGGCGTTGATTTGGAATCGCCGTAAACATAGTGGCCGTCGTGTGCCATCTGGTAGACTTCCGCGACCTGTTCCAGAAACTGGTCGGTCGTAAACGAAGGAACGGATGAGGAAAGCGGCGAACTGATACCGGAAGCAGAGGAGGAAGATTCTGCAGGTGATGCTGATTCTGCGGATGATGCAGGCAGAACGGATATAGCAGACAATATGGATCCAGCAGGCAATTCAGATTCTGAAGATACTTCATCCGAAACGGATGAGCCAGAAAGAATGCCTGATGAAGCGGCAGCAGAAGAGACGCTTCCCGCGGAAAGAGACGGCAGGGAGCGGATCAGAATAAGTGCCAGCAGGAAAAAGCCTGTGATGGCAGCAAGAATGATCATCCATTTTTTCATGACTTCATCATAAGGTTGAAGTCCGGAAAATGCAAGACGGATGTGACGGACGGCTGGCCTGCCGTTCATCGCTTTTAAGAGGCATTTCATCGGCAATTTCCATCATCTGTCTCAAAACATGTATGATAAGATATATCCGAAAGCCAAGAATCAGCAATACGGAAAGAAGGTACCGGAATGTTCTGCAATCACTGCGGGAAGAAACTGGAAGAAGGAACAAAAATCTGTCCATACTGCGGGACGCCTGTATTTGAAAGAATGCAGACGAACGTTTCCGGAACGATGCAGGGCAGTTCTGCAAACCGGGGGACGGCCGGAAAAAGCATCCCCGGAAGGAGCAGAAAAGATATGCTGCTCATGATCCTTATGCTCGGGGTCCTGCTGGCAGCTCTTCTGGTTCTCCTCTTTATTTATTTCCGTTCACCGACGGCACAGTATCAGAGAAACATGAATCTCGGACACCGGTATCTGCTGTCCATGCAGTACGAGGAGGCAGTAAAGGCTTATACAGAAGCCATCCGGATCGAACCGAAGAAAGCGGAAGCATATGTCGGACGAGGCGATGCCTACGTCGGGCTGAAACAGCCGGACAAGGCCACTGCCGATTACATCAAAGCTATCGAACTGAAACCGGATCTGCAGGAGGAAATCGAGCAGAAAGTGGAAGAGGCATATAATTCGCTGTCCGATTCGGCACAGACGGAAACGTCTGCACCGACACCGACTCCGACGGCGGCCCCGGATACCGATGCGCAGGCAGCAGATACTTATCAGGCCATTCTTCAGGAATATAAAAAAGCACAGGAGCTCAGCTATCGGGTTGAGGAAACGGACTATCCGGATGTCAGCTATCGCGTGATCCAGCAGTCCAAAGACTACGATCCTGAAGTCCTGAAATATGCCTTTGTCGATTTGAATGAAGACGGATTCCCGGAACTGATTATCGGAGACTCTTATACCAATACAGCGACAGGCAAAGAAGAGAACACTCTTCAGGACGGATACTGCTGTAAGGACGGCCAGGTGCAGAGAATTTCCGAAGAATTCATCAGCTGGAGACGTGACTACGCGCAGCTCTACACGAATCATGTCATCGGCGTCTATCACAACAACGGCACCGAGAAAGAAACGGATTACTACCATGTGGCAGCTGATTTTTCGATGACTTTCCTCGAAGCCTACGACGGAGATGATATCAACGGCCGGTATCAGCACCGGACCAGCGAAGGCAGTACAGGCGACAGCATCAGCGCGGAAGAGGAAAAAGCAGGAATTGCAGCGTATTCGTATCAGACCGGTATCCCGTGGCACGATTTTTCTGAACTTGATGCGGGAAATGAACCGGCGGCATCCTCAGCCGCGATACCGCTTGTCTCAGGACAGGAGACAGCGGTCAGCTACGGCAGCACTACGGATACACTGACCTATACGGCAGTTGATCAGTATGAGGATGCACAGAGCGGGATGCAGATGACGGTCAACGGAAAGGAGACCGATATTAACTTTGGATTTCTGACTTACCGTGCAGAAGCTTATGCGGCGGACATCAATACGGCGGATGGCAGCAGGAACATCATCGTCAACTGCCCGGGAGACGATGCCACCGCGACTACCATCGTCTATGCCTACCAGAACAGCGATATTCAGGAAATCGGGCGTATCGAAGGAGTCCTGCGGCCGGCCAGCATCACGGGAAACGGGTCCTTTGAAGCAGTGAAGATTCATACCTGGGGAGTCAGGGATTACGGATATCTCTGCTTCATCTGCGGTGAGACCGTTGAGGATCAGAGCATGACACAGTCTTCTGTCAAAGCAGCGGGAATTCCGGCGACGTCGGATGTCACCAATCTGAAAGACGGGTTCACGGCAAAGGCACTGGATTCGATTCCGGTGTATTCGGATCAGACCTGCACGACGCAGACCGGCACGATCAAGCCGGGAGCGGAATTTGAACTGATGGATTATTATTATGAGAGCGGCGGAACCAGTGCTTACCAGATTTCCGAATCCGGGACAGCCGGTTGGGTACCCAGCACCTATTTCAGCAGCTATCCGCGCAAGTATATTGAGAACATCATGACGGCGGCGTAAAAATCCGGCTGTGTGCCGGACAGGATCAAGGCATGGTTTCAGATAAAAATGAAAGGATACGGAGACAGCATGGGACAGTCGAATGAAAACGAAATCTTCATGAATTACCGGAAGACCCTGGAGGATGCCAGGGAACTGGAATCACTCGGTGGCAGACTTCTCAGATCGGCAGATTCCGAAAATGACGTTCTTGAAAGCCTCGCATCTTTGTGGAAGGGAAAAGCCGGCAGGGAATATGTCATAAAAGGAAGAAGGCATGTACTTCTTCTGAAAAAGAAAGGGCAGAAACTGGTCTCCGAATCACAGGCACTGAGAGAATCTGCCGAAAGAAACTACCGGACCGAGCAGGCTCTTCTGAGCATCCTGCAGAGATAAATCCGAAGGCGTGACCGATGAAAAAATGGATAAGAATCATTTTGGGGGTGATGATCATGGCAGCAGCGGCAGGCAGCATGGAAGGCTGTGCAGTTGACCGGGAAAAATTCGAAAAGCAGGCGCTGGACATGCTTGCGGCAAAATACGGCGAAACTTTTTATCTGGCACAGTATCATGGCAGTGATTATTTCGGAAATGAATACGAGGTTACGGCCTACTCGGAAGAGTATCCCGAAGTCCTCTTCAAATGCACAGGGGACCGCGGCGGAACTTATATCGAAGATGAGTATGTCGCCGCCCGGGTCAGTGCCGACGTGGGAGAGAAAATGTCGGCAGAACTGGGGGCTCTTCCCGGCTATTATTTCCTGAAAGCGGAACCGCTCAGCAAATCAATAGCCTCGTCAGATGCCGGCATGACTCCGGAAGAGTTTATGGGCATCAAGCCATCGGACCGTTTCCTGCTGATGCTTCATTACTGCCCGGCGGACAGGGATGCAAGGAAGGTTTATCAGGCGGTCGAAGCAGCCGTGCAGAAGGAACCCGCTTTAAGCGGAACCGTCCGTCTGACCGTAACGGATGAGGAGACGCTGAAGAAGGTTGAAGAATATTTCGGACAGAACGCAGGCATTTATGACGAGTATGATCGGCTGGTAAAGGATTCTCCGGTTATGGAAATACGCTTTTCCAAAGGACAGCTTCAGACGAAGGAAACAGACTTTGCGGAAGAGGCAGGTAATCAGGTATGAGTTATTCAGATGATCAGATGCTGATTGCATCGCAGATAGCTTATTTTGATTTTGATGAGTCAGATTTCATGGAAGGGCACCATACCCTGAGGGAACTTCTGAAAATGGAAGCAGAGGGAGCTTCCGCAGAAAAACTTTCCAAGATCAAGGATCTGACGGACCGCATTAACGGACTGCCAAACGGGGATCAGTGCTGGAACTGGTCCATCAGGAATATCTGTAACGATGAACACGGATCCGGCATGTATGCCTGCACTATTGACACGGCGGACGGAGACGCTCTGATTGCCTTCCGCGGTAGTGAAAGCGATACCACGGAGAATCTGGCGAAAGACTGGGGAATCTCCGATGTCGGGCTTCTGAACAATACCCTGACGCCGCAGCAGAAGAGGGCACAGGAATATACCAGGGAAATCTGGGACCGCGACGGCCGTGAATACAATCATTTCGGTTTTACGGGACATTCTCTCGGCGGAAACCTGGCGGAACATGCCGGCATTACGGCCCCGGACGCCATGCGGGATAAAATTGACCAGTGCGTCAGTCTGGACGGACCCGGTTATTCGGAAAAATACCTGCTCGAGCATGCAGGAGACATCAGGAAAGCCCAGAGATATCTGACCCACTACCAGTGGAGCGTCGTCGGTACGCTGCTCTTAATGGTCCCGACTGCGGATAACCGCACCATCCATGCAAATACGCCGTCTGACCATGGCTGGCTCAATATGGTCTGGCGTCATGATACCCATAACGTCACATTTGACGAGCGTGGAAATGTCATACCGGATCGTAAGGATGACTGGTCAGTCTGGTCAGGCCCGTTCAGCAGGTATATTGACATGAGCATTTTTATCCCGGCGTTGCCGTTTACGCTTCCCACAGATGCCTGGAATCATTTTGAGAACATCTGCCTGCGCTGGTCTGACTGGATTAAAGAACGCCGGGACCGCTACATCGGAAATGTTCATTTCATGATCAAGCCATCAGCGGTAAATGAAGAACTGAGCCGCCTGACTTCCGAAGCGCTGCGGATCCGTTCTGATGCGGGAACCGTACGGGATATCGAGAGAAGACTGCAGTTCCGGTCTGCTGCTGCGGGCGCCATCAAATGCAGCCTCTGGCGGACGGCAAACGGTCTGGAGGATTCTTCAAAGGAGCTGAGAAAGTACATTGATGCGGGCAGAACCTGCGCGGATGAATATCAGAACAGAGAAAGAACCATTGCCGGGAGTCTGGCTGCCTCCCATTGAATGCAGCAAATTTTCTGATTTACCGGACAGAAGGCAAAAAAAAGCAGGCAGTAAATCCGCTGCCTGCTTTTTGATGTCCTGATCAGGATTGCTTAACTGTAATTGCCGAGATTGCCGAGACCGCCGGCAAGAGAAGCAATGCTGCCGACACACGCAAGGCATGCAATAAAGGTAATCGCTGTAATGATGACCGCAATCAGGGAAAGAATGAAACCGGCCTGACGGATTCCTTCTGTGTTGCCTCTTGATTTAGCCATAGAAGCAAGGACAAGGCCGACAACGGCAGCAATCGTGCCGATGAACGCGAAGGTGCCGAAGAAAACGCAGACAAGGCCGACAATGCCGCAGACCAAGCTTCCGACTGCAAGACCGTGGCTGTCATTGTTCTGCGGAGGTGTCTGTCTGTAGGGCTGCTGCTGATAGGGCTGCTGCTGGTAAGGCTGCTGCTGGTAAGGCTGCTGCTGGTAAGGCTGCTGCTGATAGGATTGCTGCTGATTGGGCTGGGAGCCGCCAGTCGTACCTGTCGGAGCGGCTGCTACCGGGGCTCCGCAGGAAGGACAGAATTTTGCACCATCTTTGATTTCCGCACCGCATTTTTTACAAAACATATAATACCCTCCTCATTATGAAATTGTGTAAAAAACCAGTTGGACAGATTAGCTGCCGTGTGAGAACTATTTTTCTCATTGTAACATCATTTTCCTTAGGATTGTACTGTTTTTTCTAAAGCAGCGTTATTTTTTTGCCTTTTCTTACGGGCAGGTTCTGCGGTAAGATAAGAATCAGGAGGGGAAGATGCAAAAGAGAGCGGGCCATGTAAAAAATCAGACAATTATTCTTCTGACAGTGATGATTCTTCTGACAGTACTTCTGTCAGCGTCAGTAACTGTCGCATATAGGTATCTTCGTACGCCGGAGGGGAGATACCAGAGAAATTTGAATCTGGGCAATCGTTACCTGCTGGCAATGCAGTATGAGGATGCGGTAAAAATCTATACAAAGGCCATTGGAATCGAGCCGAAAAAAGCCGATGCGTATGTCGGCCGCGGCGATGCCTATGCAGGCCTGCAGGAAACGGAGCTGGCAAGGGCTGATTATGTAAAAGCCGTGCAACTGGATCCCGGAATCAGAAACAGTATTCAGCCGAAGCTTGAGGCATTGCCTGAACCGGAAGCGGTTCCGGCACCGGATACGCCTGCGCCGACTCCATCCTTTGCTGCTGCAGTAAAACTTCCGGAAGGAACCCCTGTGTCCGTTCAGGAAAACGGCAGCCGGGATACGATTTCCTTCACAAGCAATGCAGCAGAAGGCGGTTACGGTTTGGCATCCTTCACGATCAGCCTGAACGGAATGAACTATACAGAAGATGCAGGGACTCTTAATACGGAAGCTTTTGCCGTGGACATCAACACAGAAGACGGATACGGAAATATTATTGTTAACACCGAAGGAGAAAATGGGGCGCCTTCAGGTTTTATTTATGCGTATAACAGCAGCGGACTGATCAAGGTTTCAGCCGAATATCTTGTATACGGGGTTTCTTCGTTACCGGCAGCGGACAGATTTTTGCTTATGACAGGGCTAATTTTTCATCGGGTTCAGGAAGCGTTCTGTTCTTTAAAATTCAGGAGAAAATCGATGGGGCAGATATTGAAAAACTTTCCGAAAGTCCGGGGCACCTCTCTCAGACAGCTGCGACTGACGGAATCAGCAGTATTTTTGACGGATTTCAGGAGGGTTACTCCTGCACGGCAGCATCCGATATGACTTTATATGGAGATGCAGCATGCCAGTCAGCAGCTGCTGTCATTCCGGCAGGTTCCGCAATCGAGGTTCTGGCCAGAAGCAATGCTGACCGGTATCAGGTTAATTATCAGGTTTCCGCAGCCGGGATGACAGGCTGGATTGCTTATGATGACCTGAAAGAAATTTCCGGTTTTACACATTTTGCATAGACGTGCCCGTAAACATTTTAGCGAGTAAATGAAAACAGGAGGGTTCAGCAATGATTCCTGAGCAGTAGTATGCAGTTCTCAGCACCAAAGAAGTGAAGAAGAACCGTCCGGTCGGCGTTACGCGCTTTTCGGAAAAACTGGTTCTGTGGCGTGATGAAAATGGATCCGTCTGCTGCATCGCGGATCAGTGCTGCCACCGCGGAGCGGCGCTGTCCGGATGAAATTCAGGATTATGAGAAACTGTTCAGTCTTCAGGCACTGATGCCGAATCTCTGGCAGAACCGGGTTTCGGCGAAACTGCGGATCATGGCAGCTTTTGCACCGGTGGACGAGGAGAACACAAGAATCTATCTCCGATTCTGCCAGAGTTTTCTCCGCGTTCCGGTTCTGAAACAGATCGTGAACGCCCTGGGCGATGCGGCAAACCGCATCGTTCTTCATCAGGACCGGAAGGTCGTGCTGACGCAGATTCCGATGAAGATCGAGCTGATGATGGGAGAAAACCTGGTGCAGGGCGACCTGCCGATTATCGAGTGCCGGAGGAAAAGACAGGAACTGATAGATCATCGGGCTGAAGGAGACGGATGACGTTTTTATGCCTTTTGCTCTTGTTAAATGTTCAGGATAAATATACAATGCCTATATGAGGGCATCTCTTTTGATGACGTGGGAACTGTTCAGACAGAATTCAGTTATTCATTTCTTAAACGGGCACTGACCGTCCTGCCACGAATCGTCGCTGATTTCCTGTTTTCAGAATTCCTGAGGCGGGAGTGGCGGCCGGTTCAGTGAAGGGTTAATACCTTTTTCTTTGGGAAGGAAGGGAACCTGCCATTCTCTTCCTTCCTCCATGAAAGAAACAAATACAGCCGGGAAATTATTAAAAATCGGAGGAATCACGATGAAAACGATCAGGAGCAGAATCGGAAAAACTTTCACCGCCTTTTTCATTCTCATGATGGCCATGGCTCTCATTTCCTGCGGAAACAGCAGCCAGAGCACTGCCTCTTCTGCGGCCAAGACAGAGGAAGCCTATCAGTCAGGCGATGCAGTGTCCGGAAATACCGCGGTTTCCGAAAACAGAAAGCTGACGAAGAATGTCACGATTTCGGCGGAGACGGAGGACTTCACGGCGGCGGATGAGGCAATCCGCAAGGCGGCACAGGATGCCGGAGGCTATGTCGAATATTCGGATCTCACCAATTACGGCAATGCAAGATCGGAATCGATCGCCGTCCGCATTCCGGCGGACAAGCTGGATGCATACCTGCAGACCGTGGAAAATGCCTGCAGCGTGATGTCGAAGAGCGAACAGACAGAAGACATTACGGATGCCTATAACGAGACAGAAAGCGAACTGAAGTCTCTCAATGCAGAACTGGATTCACTGAATGCAATGCTTGGGAAGGCTGAAACCGTCGAAGATACGATTTCGATTCAGGACAGGATCAGCGATGTCCGCTCCCGGATTGAATCACTGGAGGATGAGAAGCAATCCTACGATTCACAGATTGCCTATTCGACGGTCAGCATTTCCCTGAACGAAGCACAGGTGGCCATCGGAAGCACGAAGACCGTAGGCGAACGGATATCCTATGGCTTCCGCAATACCCTGCATGCCATCGGAACCTTCTTTGTGGAACTGTTCATTTTCCTGGTATCTGCAAGCCCGGCCCTTGCCATTGTCGCGGCAGTTACGGTACTGATTGTATTCCTTGTCAGAAGATCCAACCGGCGGGCACAGGAAAAACGGAACGCCCAGGCTGCGGCATGGAATGCGCAGATGCAGGGACAGGCGCCGGGACAGATAACCGGACAGATGCAGGGACAGGCACCGGGGCAGATGCCGTATATGGCGGGTGAAGACGGCAGGAATCTTCCGCCTTCGGCAAAATAGAAATTTATATCTGAAAACGGAAAAACATTTTACAGAGAAAAGATGAATTTCATCGAATATTTTTGCGTTTGTTCATACAAGACACCGTTTTTTCTGTCTATCCTCCCGAATATGGTAGGAAGGGAATGATCGATTCCCACCAAAGACCTTAAAGGAGGAATTTCCATGAAAAAATCAGTTCTGCGAAAAGGATCGGCCGTGCTGCTTGCTTTCGGCCTGACCATAGGCATGATGCCGCTTCCCGTCTGGGCACAGACGGTTACCGGCGATTCGACAAATGCTTCGTATTCTTCGACGACAGGCGGAGAAAATGCGGTTCTCGTCTCAGGAGGGAGCGCCACGCTGACCAGTCCCACCGTCACGAAATCCGGGGACAGCTCTGATGAAAATGCAGATTTCACCGGCACGAATGCAGCAGTCCTGTGTTCGGACGGGACGCTGACAATCACCGACGGCTCCGTCACGACGGGCGGCTCCCATGCCAACGGGGTCTTTGCCTACAGCAAGGGCACGGTCAATATTTCCCGCACGTCGATAACGACGTCTGCGAACAACTCCGGCGGAATCATGACGACCGGCGGCGCGACGATGAACGCCAAAAACCTTACAGTCAATACTTCCGGAGGATCTTCCGCAGCCATCCGCAGCGACAGGGGCGGAGGTGACGTGAATGTCGAAGGCGGAACCTACACGACGTCAGGAACGGGTTCGCCGGCCATCTATTCGACGGCTGACATCGATGTCAGCAACGCGTCGCTGACATCCAATACATCGGAAGCGGTCGTCATCGAAGGCGCCAATTCTGTCAGTCTGAAGGGATGCACCGTGACCGCGGACAACAACAAGCTGAACGGGCAGGCGACGGATTACGACAACGTCCTGATCTATCAGTCGATGTCAGGCGACGCCGCCGAAGGCAGTTCCGAATTTGACATGACGGAAGGCACGATGACCTGCAGGAACGGAGAGATGTTCTGCGTGACCAATACGACCTGTACGATCAATCTGACCAATGCATCGCTTGTCAACTCCGGCAACGACCTTCTGGTCGCCGAAGCCCAGAAATGGGGAAAGAGCGGATCCAACGGAGGCAAGGTGACCCTCAACGCCAGCAGCCAGAAGCTGGAAGGGACCATCACGGTCGACAGCATTTCTTCTCTCGTCCTCAATCTGAAGGACAGCTCTTCCTATACGGGCGCCATCAATACGGCCGGCACCTCAGGCAGCGTTTCTGTCTCGGTAGCCTCCGGCTGCACCTGGACGCTGAGCGGCGACAGCTATGTCTCAAGTCTCTCCAACGAGGGAAAGATCAGCACGAACGGACATACACTTTACGTGAACGGCACCGCCTATGACGGCGGCAGCACCGCTGACGTCACGGAATCGCGCGTCGCCGGAAATGACCGCTACGATACTTCGGCAAGGATCGCCTCATCTGCCTATCCCTCGGGAACGGACTGCGCGGTCATTGCGCTGGGAAGCAATTTCGCGGATGCGCTTTCTGCCTCATCATTTGCCGGACTGATCAATGCACCGGTCCTTCTGAATGAATGCTCTTCGACAGTCAACAGCTATACGCAGTCGGCCTTAAAGAAGCTTAACGTGAAGAAGATCGTGCTGATCGGCGGAACATCAGCCCTGCCTGCAGGACTGGCCTCGGCTCTTGAATCGGAAGGATATGCCGTGAAGAGAATTTACGGCTCCACGCGCACGGACACTTCCTATCAGATCTATAAGACGGGCGAGGCTGTCGCCTCTGAGCTGACGGGTGAGACGAAGACCTGGAACAGCCAGGTGATTGTCGCTTCAGGCGTATCTCCGTATGATGCCCTTTCCGTTTCACCGTATGCGGCGGGGACAGGGACTCCGATCCTTCTGACGGAGTCGGACGGGACCCTTTCCTCTGAAAATGCAGCAGCCGTCGGGATTGTCTCAGAGACGATCATTGTCGGCGGAACGGCTGTCGTCTCATCTTCCGTGGAAAGCGCGGCAGGAGGCAGTTGCCTGAGACTGGGCGGCAGCAGCCGCTTTGCCACTTCGGCGGATATTGCCGCCTGGATGATCGGAAAAGATAGCGCCGCATCAGTACAGCCTTCGACGGTCTTCGGCGTCGATTCAACGGCGTTTGCGACCGGAGCCGACGGCTCCTATGCGGATGCCCTCTGCGGATCGGTGCTTCAGGCAGTCAGAAAGTCGCCTCTTCTTCTGATGGGCAGCGGTACGGCGGCTTCGGCGGTCCTTGATTTTGCAAAGGAACAGATGGGCTTGGTCACGGGCATCACAGTCCTGGGAGGCACCTCAGCCGTCCCGGAAAACTGGGTGCTGCTCATCAGGGATGCCATCAGCGGTTAGAAAAATATTCCAGGTCCGGGCAGGAATCTTTTATTGACCGGCGGTTCATATCATTTTATGATGATGATTAGAAACCGCCGGAAAGGAGGAAGTGCCTTGGACCGCAATGAAGAAGCACTGTCTGCAAAAGACAGCGAGAAGCTTCTTAATGAATTCATTATCGGCAGCCGGCGCTTCATCCTGAACTGTGCATCCAGGACCCTGCGCCGGTTTGTCACGGATTCCGATGATGAATGGTCGATCGCGCTTTCGGCATTCCATGAAGCGGTCATGTCCTATGATTCCTCCAAGGGGAGCTTCGATGCCTTTGCCGCTCTGGTGATCAGGCGGCGTCTGATCGATTATATGAAGTCCGAATCGAAATACGGCAGCGAGCTTTCGGTGGAGCCTTATGCGTTGGACGGACAGGTAGAGGAAGAGGATGAGGATACGCCTCTTCAGGCGGCACTCCTGAAGAAGAGCGCTGAAGAATCGCCGCCGTCCGCCAGAGATGAGATTGAAGCTGTCCAAGACATCCTCAGGGGCTATGGCTTTTCATTCTTTGAACTGGCAGACTGTTCACCGAAATCGAAGAAGACGAAGGAACAGTGCGCAAAGGCGACAGCCCTGCTTCTTAAGAATGAGGAACTGTTCCGGAAAATGCAGCAGACGCATACGCTGCCGGCCCGGGAAATCTGTGAGCTGACGGGAATACCCCGGAAAATTCCGGAGCGGCATCGAAGATATATCATAGCAGCGGCAGAGATACTGAATGGGGAATATCCTCTCCTTGCGGAATATATGGATTACATACGCAGGACACTGGAGACATAGATGAAAGCAATCGTACTTGAGGTAAAAGGAAATATCTCAGCAGTCATGAAAGAGGACGGAACGATCGTCCGTATTCCCAGTGCCTGCGAAGTAGGGGAGACCATAGAAGTGCCGGATAAGGTATCGGTCTTCTCCGCAAAAAAGGTGCGCCGGATCATGTATATGGCGGCGGCCGCGGCAGTCCTTGTCCTGATGGCCGGAGGGCTCTATGTCTACCAGAACGTGCTTGCCTGCTCCTATGTCACGATGGATATCAATCCATCCATTGAATATGCACTGAACCGCAGCGAACGCATCGTTTCGGCATCGGCCCTTAATGAGGAGGCTGAGACAGTCGTCGAAAAGCTCAATTCATCCGGTATCAGGAATGAAACGATCAGTGCGGCCGTAGCATCGACGATGGATATCTTAAGCAGCGATGGGTATCTGGGAACCGGCGATGACTATATGCTTGTCTCGGTGGCGTCTCCTTCCGACAGAACATCGGAATCGCTTGCACGGACTGTTGAGAGTGCAGTTACGGAAAAGGACAGCACGGTGAAGCTTGATGTTGTGACAGCTACGATAGGAGACAGGAACGCAGCGAAAGGCTGCGGCATCAGCACCGGACGTTATGTCCTGATCAAGGAGATTAGGGCTGGGGAGAGCTCATCCGGGAATCCGGACGAGTCGGCATCGGCGGATTCCGATATGGAAGGCTATGCCGGGAAATCCGTGAAGGAACTGATGGAAGATTCCGGCTGGCAGCCGGGAGAGGAATCCTCACTATACGGCAGCAGTGCAGACACGGACACAGTCGGCGGAGGCCAGGGTACGGATTCAGACGGCACGGCCGGCAGCCAGGGTACGGAGGCTGGAGGTACTGCCGGCAGTCCGGAAGCCACGGATCCCGGTACGGAAGCAGGTGGAACGGAAGGCAATACAGGCACGAATCCGGGCGCAGAAGCAGGCACCGGTTCAGGAACGAACCCCGGCAGCAATACAGGCACGAATCCCGGCGGTACGGCAGGCAGCGCATCCGGTACGAACCCGGGCATCGATCCGGGTTCGAATCCCGGAACCAATCCCGGAACCAATCCTGGTACGAGCCAGGGCGGGGGAGAAGGCGGCGGTTCAATAACGGATCCCGGAGCAGTCCAGGGTACGGCTTCGGGTACGGACCAGGGAACGAATCAGGTAACGAATCAGGGAATGAACCAGGAGACGAACCAGGGGACGAACCAGAATACGAACCCCGGAACGAATCCGGCAGGAACAGCGGAAAACAATCAGGACAGCAATGCACAGCCCGGTTGATGAACTTCTTATCGAATTCAGGGAAACCAGTGCTTTGTCTTCAGTCAGAAACGGCATCTCCTTTGAACGGGAGATGCCGTTTGTCTATAGCTGAACAGCTTAAGCCTGTCTTGCGTTTCTGTAATCGCTGAGGTATTTCAGAACCATAATGTCAATTACAAAATATGCGATGGAGCTGCAGAACGATGTGACGAAGGAAAGCACATCGGTACCGGCTGTCGTGATGGAAGGAATTGATGTCAGCGCAAAAATCAGTCCGATGGAATCCAGAACGAGAAGAAGGATTGTCAGGCCTTTGATGCCTTTTCCGATGCCGTTGCTGACGACTGTACGCCAGCAGAGAATGCCGTCGAGTATGCGGATTACGGCAAAGATGACAATGAAAACAATAGCGATGATGAGAACGATATTGATGAAAGCCTCGGGAATAGCTGCTGCAGCGGGTGAAACAGCTGCAAGCTTCTTAACCTGACTCATGTTCAAAAGCGATTCCACGATTTCCAGAACTGCCAGGAAAACCATGACCCAGCCGGCTGCCTTCAAATTTTTTGATGCTTTATTTTCCATAATAACCTCCCTCTGATTTTAGCCTGTTTACAGTTTAAGACGGCCATTCAAAAATATACCATGATGCTGACCGATTTTCAATAATCCTGCCCGCATCTGCCTGATACAGGTTGATGAAAATGTCGCCTCCTTATTTTTTTGAAAGAATCAGTTCGGAAAGCACCGCATAGATTTTCTCCGGATCAACCGGTTTGGCAATATGGCTGTTCATACCGGAATCCAGACATTTCTGAATCGCATCGGAAAAAGCATCCGCTGTCATGGCGATGATCGGTACAGTTACGGCATCGGAACGGTCGAGCTGCCGGATCGCCTTTACAGTTTCATATCCGTCCATGACCGGCATGCGGATATCCATGAGAACTGCATCGTAATACCCCGGACGGCTGTCGCTGAATTTTTCCAGACCGACCAGTCCGTTGACGGCGGTTTCAACCGTCATGCCGCGGTCTTCGAGAATTGCGACGGCAATTTCACGGTTGAGTTCATTATCCTCGCACAGCAGGATTTTTCTGCCGGCCAAGTCTGTTTCTGCGGAGCGGGAATGATCTGCCGTCACGGAAGAAGGATTTTTGATTTCCAGGAAATGAAGCCGGACCGTAAATTCTGTTCCCTGATTCTGCTCACTTTTTACAGTGATCGTTCCGTTCATCAAATCGACAATCTGCTTGACGATGGACAGTCCGAGGCCGGTTCCGACGGATTCATATCCGTGTCTCTTTTCCTGCATGAACGGTTCAAAGACATGCGGAAGGAAATCCGGTGAAATACCGATTCCGTCATCCCGTATCGTGAAAACGGTGTCCGGTACCGGAGAACCGGCAGGCTCGTCCCAGACTTTCACCCAGATATGGCCGCCCTCCGGCGTATATTTGATGGCATTCGTAAGAAGATTCAGAAAAATCTTCTGGAGATTCAGCTCATCCGCATAAATTGTACGCGGGCGGTATCCCGATTTATCCATATTAAAAGTAATGTTTTTTGCGGCTGCGGAGGAACGGATTGTCTCCGTAATGGTCCGCCCGATATCTTCGGTATTAAGTTCCGTCGGATGCAGTTCCAGCTTTCCGCTGTTTCCCTTGGAAAGCGTCAGCGTATCGTCAATCAGGGAGTTGAGAAGCTGGCCGGAGGATTTGATTTTTGAAAGGTATTCATTTTTCTTTTCGATGTCCGTGGCATTTTCCGCCAGACCGGCAAAGCCGATTACTGCATTCAGAGGAGTGCGCATATCATGACTGATATTGGAAAAAAAGGAGTTTTTCTCTTCGGCATTTTTTTCGCTGGCTTCCGCTTCTGCCCTTGCACGGACCGCGGCAATCTTCGTCTTCCGGCTTCGCAGCAGGGAGATGACCGACCAGACAAGAACCAGGATGATCAGGATGGACGTTATTGCCGAAATTGCCAGCACAACTGCCGGGATGCGGGCAAAGAAAGTCTGCAGCGAACTCTCTGAAACGGTATTATTTGCCTCAATGCCGTTAAAAAGACGGGTACTGGCACTGACACCCTTGCTCAGGATATTTCCCAGCGTGACGTTGTCAAAGGCAACGGCGGCACAGATGTCGACACCGGCTCCGGCAAGCGGAATGAACGAATAGGCAGAAGAATTGGTCTGGTTGATCAGGTAAGTGGCGCTCGGCAGCGCGACAATCAGTGCGTCTGCCTTATTTTCCTGAAGGGCCTCAAAGCAGTCGGCAGCCGTGTCGCATGCGATGTATTCCACATTTTTAAAACTGGATTCAATGCTCTTTTTCACCATGCCGATGCTTCGGTTCTTGATGGCGATCCGCCGGATGCCTGAGCTGTTCTCACCGGAGCGGGAAATCATGACAAGGTCGATTGTTGCGTAAGGAGCCGACAGACGGAAACCGTCGCTGTAGGCATAAGGAATCCCGTTGGAATACATGGCCAGGACATCTGCTTCGCCGTTCAGCACGGCGGAGGCAGCGTCTTTATGCGCCGGGTAAGACTTGAAAGTAAAACGAAAGCCGGTGTTTTCCGCGATGACTTTGTAGAGATCCGGAATGATTCCCTTTGGGTTTCCTGCAGAATCGTAGCTGAAATAAGGTTTGTCTTTTTCAATGACGGCGACACTGATATCCGGATGGGCTGCTACGTATGCTTTTTCCGCAGAGGTGTAGGCAATATTTTCCACACTGGAAATGCCGTATTTTTCGCGAAGCGTATTCTGGTAAAGAGGATTCTCAATCAGAATCTGGGACATCGCCTCATCTACCTGGTTTTTCAGAGCTGTGTTCTGTTTCCGGAAAATGTAATAATAAGGAACCTGGGAAAAGGAAAGAACTTTGCGGTAGTCCGGGATATAGTCATCTCCCACAACGACCGCATCGACCGCCTGGCTGTCGACTGCGGAAAAAGCACTTTCGGAATCGCTGTAGATGGTTTTTTTCGGAGAAATTCCGTGTGAAGAGCACCACGTATCAAATTCACTTTCGGGGAGTCCTGCGAGTACGCCGAAGCTGATCTTTGAAAGGGCTTCGATGTCGCCGTAATCAATCCGGGTATCGTCTTTCCGCATGACGATTGAAGTGGAGGAGACGCCCTGCGAATAATCGCTGAAAAGATACTTCTGTTTCCGCTCGTCACTTAAGGCGACGTTTCCGGCAATATCCAGTGTTCCGTCAGCCAGGCCCTGGTCAGCATCCTGCATGGAACGGACCTGTACGAAATGAACCTCGATGTTGCAGTGCTGGGCGATGTTCTCCATCATTTCCGCATCATAGCCGGTCCAGACGCCGTTTTCGTCCTCTTCTGCATAGCCCGGATAAACCAGAATCCCGACATTTACAGTCTGACGGCCGGTATCGGCGGCAGAAACGGAAGACGGCAGGCAGGTCAGAAGAATCAGGAAGGAAAACAGGAAGGCTGCGGTGCGGAAAAGGATATGCTTCATTGATTTTATGCCTCGATTCAGCGGAATTTGATGTTTTTCTGACTGGTTCATTTTACCATTATGCGGGGGGAACGTCAATTCGGATATGGTTTGACAAATTCGCATCCCGTGCTACAATTTTAATGTGAACATGTTCATAATAATGAGGATACAGTGGACAGAATGCCGAAAATACTGCCGAATCAAAGAGAAGTTTTTCTGAACAATGCAAAAAAGATCCTGAAAAAAGAAGGCTGCGGAGCCCTTTCCATCCGGCGGCTGGCAAGTGACAGCGGGGTCGCGACAGGCACGCTGTACAACTATTTCCGCAGCAAGGAAGACCTGATTGCTGCCGTCATGCTCGATGACTGGAAGAAAACCCTGAAGGCCATGCAGATTCAGAGTGCGGAGGCACCCGGCTTTGCGGAAGGCCTGACCGGCATCCGGCAGTGCATTGCGGAATTCGTAAAAAAGTACCGGCCGCTCTGGATGCAGTACATCCGCGGAGGCGGTTCGGGGAAGGTGATCGGCGATCATCATGAGCAGCTGATTGCGCAGATAGCCGGAACGATTTCCGCCCTGATCAGCCGGACCGGAGATGAAGGACTGATGACCCTGTCGGTGATTCTGGCCGAGACGGTCCTGACAGCCGCGCAGCGTCCGGAAATCACGGATTCGACACTGCACCTGCTTGCCGAACGCCTGAATGGAAAGGAGAAACGCGCATGATTTCCGAACAGATTGTCAGTGAAGTACGGGCTGCTTCCGGATGCACGGAAGTGACGCCGGGGAACAGGAGGGAGCTGAAATATCCGAAGCTCATTCCGCTGTTTCATTTCACAGTCCGTCAGTACCGGTGCCCTTTCGGAAATCTGCTGACGATGGACACCGATGCCATGGGAGGGAAGATGCTGCTGTCAACGGTTGTTTTTACGCCGGATACAGGCAGGAGCCTGCCGGTTCTTCTAATTGACAGCATGGATATGAAGAAGAAAAGTCTGATGTATGCCGAGTATTACGACTGTACGGCTTCCGGCGCGTTGCTTCCGTCAGGCGATACGCAGAAAGCGGAGTTTTCCGGGCTGACGGATTATGCGGAAAAACCGGCGTGGTACATCGAAAGACGGATGCCCTGTTCCCTGATCAAGGGAGGGGACGGATGCCCGCCGGAAAAGCTGCAGGAAATGGCCCTGACCTGCGTGCGGCGTTATCTGGAAGCGGCTGTTTCGGCGGAAACGGACCTGAAGAACCTGGCCGGACTGAAGAAATTCCAGGATGAGATGTGGACCCTGGGAAATCCTTCTTCTGATATTCTTATCAAAGCGCTTGGAAAGAAAGATGCGGAAACTTTTTTCAGAAACATGATCATGCCGGTTCAGAACGGAAACGAAACCTGAAAGGAGAAAGAGATGAAAATTGTTCTTGCGGGAGCCTGCGGAAAACTGGGCAGCGACATTCTGAGGGCGCTGATCCGGGAAGGGCATGAAGTCACGGCTGCGGACGTGGTCGACCGTGACGTGGAGGGGGCTGACAGAAGCAGGTATGTCTTCCGGAAACTCGATGTGACGGATGCGCCGTCCCTTAAAGGACTCTGCGACGGAGCGGATGCGGTCATTACCACGGTCGGACTGACAGGCGTCAGCGCACAGCTGACCAATTACGATATTGACTACCGCGGCAATCTCAATCTGCTGAATGAGGCAGTCCGTGCAGGAGTCCGGAAGTTTGTTTATATTTCCGTGCTGCATGCGGATACGGCACCGGAAGACGTGCCGATGTGCTATGCGAAAAAGCTCATGGAAGCAGAACTGGTGAAGAGCGGTATTCCGTATGTGATCCATCGTCCGTCCGGCTACTTTTATGATATCGTGAAAGTCTTCCGTCCGATGATTGAAAAAGGCAAAGTAACGCTTCTCGGAAAGAAGCCGGTCAGTGCCAATGTAGTCGACACGCCGGATTTCGCAGACTTCATTCTGGAACATCTGGCTGATCAGAATGAAGTCTATAATGTCGGGGGAAAAGAGACCTGGACCTATGAGGAAATTGCCCGCATGTGCTTTGGGGCAGCCGGAAAAGAACCGCATATCAGTACGGCACCGCCCTGGCTTTTTGACGTGCTGGCCAATCTTCCGAAGAATCAAAAGAACGGAAAGCAGCCCATCATCCGTTTCTCGAAATGGACACTGAGCAATGACATGGTCGGCGATATAAAAGTCGGCAGCCACAGCTTCAAAGAGTATATCCATGACAGTTTTGCGGGAGGCGGAAAATGACCTGGGGACTTTTCTTTATTTTTCTGATCGTCAGTGCAGCATGCTGCAGTATCGGATTCAGGAAGACGGTTTATTTCCTGTCAACGGGATACGGACTTTCCATTGCGGGTCTCGGCATTGCTTATCTGGTTACGATTCTTCTGAAGGGATATGCCTTCGGAGCTGTTATGATTCTTCAGTGCCTGATTTTTGCGGCCTATGGTCTCAGGCTGGCTGGCTTTCTGCTTTACCGGGAAAAAAAGTCCGGTGCGTACCGTAAAGTCCTGAATGCACAGAAGGGCAGCGGAAGCGACGAACCGTTCTTTGTGAAACTGGCAATCTGGATCTGCGTGGCGGCGCTCTACATTCTGCAGACCTGCCCGGTCTTCTTCAGGGCATTCAACGGAAAAGGCGCGGAAACGGTGCTGCCGCTGATCGGCCTGCTGATCAGTCTTGCCGGTCTTGTCCTGGAAACGGAAGCGGACCTACAGAAACACAGACTGAAAAAAATCAGTCCGGACAAACCGGCGATGTCGGGAGTCTACCGGTTCGTGCGCTGCCCGAATTATTTCGGGGAAATGGTTTTCTGGACAGGCGTGCTGATCGGCGGACTGAATGCGATTTCCGGAATCCTGCAGTGGGTGATGGCAATCGCGGGCTATGTGACGATTCTTATGATCATGGTCGGCGGGGCAAAGCGTCTGGAAAAACGGCAGGAAGCACGTTACGGAAAAGATCCGGAATACCGCACCTATGCGGAACACACGCCGATTCTCCTTCCGCTGATTCCTCTTTATACGCTCGGGGGCCGGAAGAATGCGGAACAGTAAGAAGGTTTCGCTTGCGCTGCTGGATCTTCTTACGGTTGTCCTGTTTTTCGTCTTCGGGATTCTGTTTTACCGGAAAATGGCAGGAGTCACTTCTGCTGCGGATCCCGGTTTCCGGATGAGAGGCTTCTTCCTGACAGGCGTTCTTGCCTGTACAGCCGGAGGCTTCTGTAAAGTGCTCTGGAAATTTTTTTTCGTCCTCACCGGAAAAGACAGGACGGTTCTTCCGAAAATCTTCCGGATCGGCATGTTCGGAGGCTTTGCCGTACTGGTACTGGCTTCTGTCTTCAGCGGTGAAAGATTCCTGACGGTCCTGCACGGAATGGTTTCATTTCCGGCAGTGATTTTTCTGGCTGCCGGTGCGGCCGGCATGGCACTGATGATCGTGATGTCCGTAAAAATGGAAAGGGAGAGCGTCCGCGCAAACTGGATTGAAGAAGGGACCAATACCCTTGCTCAGACGATGTTCCTGATCTGTCTTCTGCTTGCCAGAGCGTGACAATGAAGAAAAAAGTATGGCGGATTCTGATCGTCCTGCTCATTTTCCTGGCGGTTCTTACGGGAGGTTTTTTGATTTATGCTTCCGTCTATTATCACGCGGACAGCACGGCGACAGCTTTTCTGCAGAATGACCGGACCATTGAAACGGACGGAAACCTGATTATCCTTCCTGCGGGAAATGATAAGGATTCCGGTACCGGATACATTTTCTATCCCGGCGCAAAAGTCGAAGCGTCAGCCTATCTGCCGATTCTTGAAAAAATCAGGGAAGAATGCGGAGTGACCTGCGTGCTGGTGAAGATGCCGCTCAACATGGCAATCTTCAATGAGAACGCTGCAGAGGAAGCGATGTCGAAACTTCCGGATATCAAAAAGTGGTATGTCGGAGGACATTCCATGGGAGGAGCGATATCGAGCGCCTATGCCGCAGGACATCAAGAAAAAATCAAAGGACTGATCCTGATGGGTGCGTATCTTTACGGAGATTATCCGGGAGACCGGACCATGGTCATTTATGGCTCGCTGAATGTCAGCGTGGAAAAACATCTGAAAGGAACTGAACATGTCGTCAGAATCGAAGGCGGCAATCATGCGCAGTTCGGGAATTACGGTGTATAGCGCGGCGATGCTGCGGCGGTGATTTCCAGGGAAGAGCAGCAGGAGTCGGCGGTGGAAGCAGTGAAAGGCTTCATTCAAACAGAATAAAACAGTGTTAAAAAGCTGAAAAATCCGGTTTTTCTTGAAAATCACACCCTGCAGCAATAAAATGAGCAGTAGTACATTATGACTGCTCATTAAAAAAATGAGGAATTCCAGTGAAAATACTGACGATCGACAATGAAAGACTTGCACTGCAGAGTCTGAATGATGCCATCCTGAATGTGAAGCCCGACGCGGAGCTGAACAGCTGCCGGAAAGTTAGAGAGGCGCTGAAGGCAGTTGAACAGGAAGGATACCGGCCGGAAGCTGCTTTTATGGATATCGAGATGCCGGGAATGACCGGCATTGAACTGGCCGGAAGAATCAAAAAAGCGTCTCCAGGGACCTGGATCATTTTCGTGACAGGATTTTCCAACTATGCGCTGGACGCTTTTTCTGTCCATGCATCCGGGTATATCATGAAACCGGTGACACCGGAACGCATCCGGGAAGAACTGGATCACATCGGAGTGATTTCGAATCTTCAAATGAGTCAGGACCAGCGCCTGCAGGTCCGGTGCTTCGGAAATTTTGAAGTATTGAAAAACGGTACTCCGGTTCAGTTTTCCAGAAAAAAGGCAAAGGAACTTTTTGCCTATCTTGTCCATAAAAGAGGGACCTCCTGCACAACCCGCGAACTGGCGGCCGTCATGTTTGAAGATGCGCCGTATGATCTGACTCACCAGAGCTACCTTCAGACGATTATCGCCAATATGTGCCACATGCTGAAAGATATCGATGAGGAAGCGGTCATCGTCAGAACCTTCGGTGCCATCGCCATCGATCCGTCGCAGATTGACTGCGATTATTACCGGTTCCTGGAAATGGATCCGGCTGCCGTGAACGCTTATGCCGGCGAATACATGAGTCAGTACGAATGGGGAGAGTTTACGGTCGGAATACTGGACCAGAAACAGTAGAAGAGAAGTACATATTACCGTGTTCTGCGAAAAATCCGCCTGATTTATTCAGGCAGATTTTTTTTTGGAATCGTGATGACTGCTTTGGTTCCCTTGTCCGGAATGCTTTTGATTTCCAGAGTGCCTCCGCACATCTTTTCAATCCGGCTGCGGACATTGGAGATGCCGATATGCGTGCGCCCGTCACTTTTCGGCATCATGACATCGAAGCCGACGCCGTCGTCCGTAACCTTGATCAGATAGGCGTTTCCGGTATCTTCGGTAGAGATTGTAACTGTGCCGCCGTCTTCCCGCTGCATGACGCCGTATCGGACGGCATTTTCGACAACAGGCTGCAGGGACAGGGCCGGAATGCGGAAATCGGTTGCCTGGATGTCATAGATGACATGAAGGGTATCCTCACCGAACCGCGTGACTTCCAGATTCAGGTAATTTTTCGTATGTTCCAGTTCTTTTGTGAAAAGAATGGGCGTGCGCTGGGTCAGGGAATCCAGATTGCCGCGCAGGAACTGTGAAAATTCAATGGTGGTTTTTTCTGCTTCGGGAGCTTTGCCGCGGCACATGGCCTGAATCGCGACCAGGACATTGTACAGGAAATGAGGCTGGATCTGGCTGAGCATGATTGACATCCGCGATTCGGCCAGTTCCTGTTCTTTTTCAAGTATTGCGGCATGCGTTTCCGCAAGCTCTTTTCCCTGCTTCAGGATTGCTTTTTCCTGATCAACATAGACGGACAGGAAAAGAATAAGAAGTGCGAGAAGAATGCTCATGGTCATCAGCGGAACATTCGGCAGAATATCCTCAAGATAGGTGACGACGGCAAGGGGAATGAAATAAAGCAGGTAGCCGACATATTCCGGAAGATCCTGGCGGCTGTGCGTCCGGATCAGATGCACGGCGGAACAGACCGTCGGAATAATCAGGTAGCAGTAATTGACGATACCCTGGATGGAAAAAAGAGGAGCATCCTGGTAATGCCCCGCGGCATCAATAAAAAAGAACCATCCGGTAAAAATGGAAAGAAGATCGGCGGCACAGATTGCGGCGGCCGGAAGCATCAGGAAAATCCTGAAAAGCCTGCTTAAAGAATTTGTAAAATGCATTCGTTCAAGAATGAAACGGCACCAGCAGTAGCATCCGCTGGTGATGATGCAGTCTGCGGCGGCATTGATCAGGGCGTTGAGAAAGAAAGGCGGCCGGAGAACATTGTCCTCTGTCAGCGCCCAGAAAATATCAGTAAAAAGGAGAACCAGGTACAGGATGAACATAATCCGCAGGATGCGGACTTCCTTTCCGGTATGGCTGTGGTTGAGGAGACGGAGCAGAAGTACGGCCGTGACAATCATGAAGAATATTTCCGTCGCGATATAAGAGAGGTAGTTGGAATACATGAGCAGAGCTCCCTTCAAATCCTACCGCCAGTATAACAGAAAATGAAAAACTGTTAAATAAACATTCAAATTTTCAGACACTTTTCATTTTGTAATTCTTAAGAATTCCTGAATTGCTCTGGTCAGATATTTTCCGTTCTTATGATAAAAATTGACTGTCCGTACAGCATCTTCATCATTTATCGGATAGAAAACAATATTGCCGGCAGGACGTGCATGACGGACAAGGAGATCGCTGACAAATGAGATTCCCATTCCGTAGGAAGAAAAATGAAGAGCTGTAGCCTGCTGGTCTAATTTGAGAATGACATTCGGTGAAAAGTGCTGTTTCTCACAGATCTTTTCGGCCCTCTTTCGCGTATCATTTCCGATGCGGAGATAAATAAACGGTGCGTCCCCGAAAGCAGAGAGATTGATAGCACTGAATTCGCCTTTCAGATGTCGGTTTGACAGTATGTCTTTTATTGTAAGATAAGGAATATTGCAGCCGCTTTCAGGTATGAATTTTTTTGGTACGGAGAGCAGCAGGTGCTCCGTACAGAACGGGTGGGCTGTAAAAATAGATTTATCCATCGACTGATTGTCCATAATGAGATCGATAGCTCCGCTTGAAAGTTTTTCTGTAAGCAGGGGAGTATTTGCTTCATAGAGATTAACTTTTACCTGCGGGTATTTCTGAGAGAAAGTCCGTATAAGCGGAGGCAGGATATATGAGGCAAACATATTACTTGCACCAATGGAAAACTGGCCGTTTTTCAGTTCATGCATATCTTCCAGGTAATTGCTGAAGTCATTCTGAATATCAGTTATCTTTTCTATGCACTTAATATATTCCTCCCCGCATTCCGTTAATCGGATGGGATTCGTGCTGCGATCGAAAATCTGGGCGCCAATCCGGCTTTCTGTTTTATGCACCATGGCGCTTAAGGACGGCTGTGAAATATAAAGCTTTTTAGCCGCTCTGCTGAAGCTCTTTTCTTTATAAACTTCATAAATATAATTCATACCTTCGAACATGGACAGCTCCTTGTCTTAATAAAGCTGAATTTTACAATATAGATAAAAAACTATAATATATATAAATTAATATGTATTTGATTATAACATATCTTGTATTTAGAATGATCATGAAAAGAACATGAATCCAGATGAATAAAATCTACGAAAAGTACAGGATAGCAGGAGGAAACCAGGATGAAAGCAGTATCTCGTATGGAGAAAGATTCAATTGGTATCAAGGAAGTACCGGCAGAGGCCTATTATGGAGTTCAGACGCTTAGGGCTGTAGAGAATTTCCATATTACTGGGCGTAAAATACATCCGGATCTTGTATACAGTGTTGCGGCCATAAAGAAAGCAGCTGCGCAGACTAACCTCGAAGCGGGAGTTCTTGATGAGAAAAGAGCGAAAGCAATCTGCGAGGCATGCGATGAAATAATGGAGGGTAAGTTCCTGGATCAATTTATTGTTGATCCGATTCAAGGGGGGGCAGGAACTTCTATCAATATGAACGCCAATGAAGTTATTGCAAATCGTGCTATAGAAATTCTAGGCGGGGAAAAAGGCGATTATAAGACTGTTCATCCGAATGATCATGTTAATGCCGGACAGTCAACCAATGATGTTATTCCGACAGCAGGTAAAATAACGGTTCTCCGAATTATGCAGAGAACAGAAAATCAGCTGAGCCGCCTTAAGAAAGCCCTGCTGAAAAAAGCGGATGAGTTTCAGCCTATCGTCAAGATGGGGAGAACACAGCTTCAGGATGCTGTTCCGATTCGTTTGGGTCAGGAATTTGAGGCCTATGCCTCTGCTGTCAACAGGGACATTTACCGTCTGAATATTTCCCTCAATGAGATGAAAAAGGTCAACCTTGGAGGAACTGCTATCGGTACGGGACTTAATGCCGATATCTATTACGAAAAAAACATTGTTCAAAATCTTGAAAAGATCGTAGAACTGGGAATTGAAGGGGAAGATAACCTGATAGACGGAACTTCCAATCTCGATTCTTTTGTGGCAATTTCCGGAGCAGTCAAGGCTTGTGCAGTTTCACTTTCAAAGATGGCTAATGACCTTCGTCTGATGTCATCCGGTCCACGTACAGGTCTGGGCGAAATCAATCTTCCTGCCAAGCAGAATGGATCTTCGATCATGCCCGGAAAGGTCAACCCAGTTATTCCGGAAGTTGTCAATCAGGTTGCGTTCCGGATCATTGGCAATGATACGACAATTATGATGGCAGCAGAAGCCGGTCAGCTTGAATTGAATGCGTTTGAACCGGTTTTGTTCTGCAGCTTGTTTGAATCTATTGACATTCTGGGGAATGCCATTGCGACCTTTATTGAAAACTGTATCAATGGAATTACGGCAAATGAAAAACGATGTTCAGAACTGCTGGAAAACAGCGTTGGTATTGTAACGGCAATATGTCCGTATCTTGGGTATTCCAAAGCGGCAGATATAGCTAAAGCGGCCATATCCAAAGGACAGCCTGTCCGAAAAATCATACTCCAGTCAAAATTGCTGAAGCCTGAAGATGTTGATCGCATTCTTGATCCGATCAAGATGACAGAACCCGGAATTAAAGGCAGAAAGAAAACATCCTCCCGTTAAAACTCCTCATTCTGGTAGCGCTGCTCAAGCAAATTAATGTAGAATGCCATATACAGTTGCTGTTCAAAGAAAAGTTCATCCTGCATGTTCAGGACTTCTTTGATTTTATTGATGCGATATCTGACAGTATTTTTATGCAGGTGCATGGATTCTGATACCTGGCTGATATTTCCTTTGAAGTGAACGTATTTTTCAGCAGTTTTATAAAAATCGGTATCATGCTGAGAGTCCATTGCACGGATTTTGTCAAGAAGATTGTCACGAAAATACTGGTACCAGGGAGTTCTGTAGTTTGGAAAAAGGAGCTGCCAGATTCCTATATCACTGAAGGATGAAGAATGAATGCTGAAGATATCTGAATAACGCTCTGCATAGATTGCTTCCCGTATTGCATAATCCAATTCTTCCGGATTTGAATGAACTTCACCGAATCCGATTGTATAATCTTCGCGGCTGCCGATGAGACAATCCTGAAGCAGCCGTGATATTTCTGAGTTTCGAATAACATCGGCATCATTCCCGTTTTTCTTAAAAAATAGTATAAAGAAACATCCGCCCTTATAATAGAACTGAGAGTGGTTCTTTTCTCCATGGGCAAAATACCGATAATATGTATTGTTTTTACGCTTTTCTTCTCTCTCAGAGAAGCAGAAAATGGCCTGGTAGTATTGTGACGGGTTGGGAAGCAGTTCGCGAAGAAGCTTTCTCTGTTCATTCATGGTAAGCTCATTTTTTAAAAAGCTGCTTATCTTTTCTTCAAAAAGATCCTGATTGTTTTTTTCGGTAATTTTGTTCTTGAGGCACACAGCGATATTTTCGTAGAAAGCATCGTTGCGGCCGAACATAAAGATGGGAAGCCGGTGCTCATTGGCATAATCCAATACATACTGGGGAAGTTCTTCATAGCAGACATTTTTAACTGCCAGGGCGCCTACTCTGTCTTCACAAAGTTTATGAATTGCCGTAAGAAGAAGCTCGGGTTTATCTTTTGCAAAAAGGAGACTGCTGATAACAAAATCATTCCGGTGAAAGATGCAGGAAGGATCATTAACGACAAATTCATAATCCAAAAAACCGATGGCATCAATCCGGTTGTCCAGTCCGGATCTACCTGCTACCAGCTTGAAATTCTTAAATTCTTTTAATTCTCTGATTTCCCGTACAGTCAAGGCCATATATTTTTCCTCTTATACTGTCTGCTATTATAATGTGAAAATTGCATAAATACAAATGGCCTTTTTTAACAAGATGACGCTTCAAAGTGCGAAAGCGGGCAAAAAACAGCTCAAATCAGCATTGTGAAATTTGCCGAAAAAGAAAAAATATCAAGGTAAAAATTGTGCAGAATACAAAAAAAGAACCAAGGATTTGAATTGAAAACAATGCGTTTCAGAATAGTTGATTCTATAATTTACTTATATTCGGAGGCCGTAAAAAACGGCTTTTGCAATAGGAGGATCAACAAAAAATGAAGGAATTATCAAAGATTATCAATAATTTACCTGAGTCTGGAATCAGAAAACTTCAGGATGCAGCGAGAGAAGTTCCGGGCTGTGTACGCCTGGAAACAGGAGAACCAAGTTATATAACGCCGGATTATATCTGCGACGCTGCAAGAGAAGCTATGAGAGAAGGATTTACTAAGTACACAGCAGTCCCGGGTATTAAATCGCTGCGGGAAGCGGTTGCAGCTGATTTTTCAAAAAGACTTGATATTCAGGTGAATATGAATCAGGTTGTCGTTACCGGCAGTGCGACGATGGCATTGGAAGCTTCCCTGGGAGCAATCGGCAATCCCGGTGATGAAATTTTATATCCTGATCCAAGCTGGCCGCTGTATCAGATGCAGATTCTGGGACATGGGATGACTCCGGTTCCTTATATTATGCCGGCGGATAATGGCTTTGAGCCAAAACGTGAGAATATTGAACCGCTTATCACATCAAAGACAAAAGCAATCATGGTCAATTCTCCTTCTAATCCGACAGGTGCTGTTTTTGGAGAAGAGACCGTCAGAATGATCATGGAGCTTGCGGAAAAATATGATCTCTATGTTATTTCAGATGAAATATATGATTATCTTGTATATGAAGGGAAATTCTATTCCTTAAAGACGCTTGATAAAGACGGGCGAGTCATTCTTGTATCGGGAGTTTCAAAAAAGTATGCGATGACAGGATGGAGACTTGGGTTTGTTATTGCAGATGAAAAGATAATTGCGCCGGTAAGTCAGGAAATGGTGCTTATGATGGGGAATGCGACATCAGTTTCTCAGAAGGCAGCAGAAGCAGCAATTACCGGTCCGCAGGATTTCGTGGCTTTTTCAATTGATGATTACCGGGCGAGAAGAGATGCGGCGGTAAAGATTTTTGAAGAGAATCATATTAAATATTATTATCCGCATGCTGCATTTTATATTATGGTGGATGTGTCTGGCTGCGGAATGGAATCAGAAGAATTTGCTTTGAAACTCCTTTCAGAAGAAAAAGTAGCTGTGGCGCCGGGAGGAACATTTGGTGAATCTTCCAAGAAAATGATTCGTATCTCATACGGTACGGAGATGGATGATTTATGCGAGGGTGTGCGCAGGCTGTGCCGCTTTATAAAGACACATTCGCACGAATGAAATTTGTATCTTTATCCCGTACAAAGGCGTGCGGGCTGTAATATAAAAGGAAAATGGAGGATAGAAGATGAAAAGGACAAAGAAATTGATCTGTCTTGCAGCGGTTTCAGCAATGGTAGTTTCAATGCTGGCAGGATGCGGCACATCGACAGCCGACACAACTTCTGCATCAGCATCAGGCAGCGCGACAAGCCTGCCAAATTATGGCTCGGATTATCTTGAAGGAATTAAAACAAAAGGCACTTTGGTTGTAGGATGCGATCCGACAATTGAAGGCGTCTGCTATCTGGATCCGTCAAGCGGCGAAGTAACAGGCTTTATTCCGGAGGTAATCAATGGTTTTGCCAAGGAACTGGGTGTTAAAGTTGATTGGGAGACTCTTGAATGGTCAGCAATGCTGACAGCTGTCAACAGCGGAAAAGTTGATATGATTGCTGCGAATATGAACATGACGATTGAACGTTCCAGCCAGATTGTGTTTTCAGATCCGTACTTTGTAGATCATGGCAAAGGCTGCGTCATGAAAACTTCTTCTTATAACAGCTTGGATGACCTGAAAGATGCATCGGTTAAGATTGGTGTCACAGAAGGAAGCGCTTATGAGGATTTAATTCCGCAGCTGTTCCCATCGGCAACTGTAGTTACACTTTCTGCGGGTACATGGCAGGATGCACTTGCTTCCGGCGTCATCGATGTTGCCTTTGATGATGGTGTTGTTTTTGCCGGACCGATTACGAACAATCTGGATCTGAAACTTCTGGATGGCAACGGACCTTCTTATCTGAACGGATGTGCATTTGCCGCCGGCAATTACGTAACACGGGATACGTTCAATCTTTATCTTAAGAGATTGAAAGTCAGCGGTGATTATGCGACAATCTATAAAAAGTATATGGGATCCGATTGGGTACCTAATACGGATGTAGTAGCATATTGATGCTTTTGTCAAAGGGGGACATGGCCTTAATAAGGTTATGTCCCCGTTCATCATCAAGGAGGTTCATACGTGTCATTCAATTGGCGTGTTTTTAACCTGACGCTTCCGGATTTCCTGAGGGCTACAGCTGTCACTGTAGAGTATGCCGTCATCGCGATTATCATTGGACTGATCTGGGGCATTATCATTGGCGCTGTCAATTACCGAAGAGTGAAGGTACTTTGGAGATTTACATCAGCATATGTTACATTTTTCAGAGAAACGCCTCTTCTCGTGCAGATATATTTTCTGTTTTATGGTCTGGCAAGAATTACGAGTGTAAATCCGGCAGTTATCGGAGTAACGGCACTCGTTCTGAATGACGGCGCATTTATAGCCGAAATTGTCAGAGGCGGCCTACAGGGTGTTGATGTTGGACAGGAGGAAGCGGCATATTCGCTTGGATTTTCAAAATTTCAGGCCATGTTCTATTTCATGATTCCTCAGGCGGTAACTAAAGTACAGGACTCAATCATGAATATGGTTTCCATTTTTATCAAAGATACATCGCTTCTTATGTGGATTACGATTACAGAGCTGACTTATATGGCACACAGAGTCAATTCAAAGTATTATCAGCCGGTGACGGCGTATCTTACCGCTGCGACCATTTATATGATTTTATATATGATCGTGCAGCTGATTAAGAAATCATTGGATCGGAAGGCGGCGAGATAATATGGATTTAGCGACATTAAAAACTTTGTTTTGGGATACACTAGTTGTCCAGGGACTGCCGGTTACGCTTCAGCTGACTTTAGGTTCTTTTCTCGGAGCGTGTGCCATCGGTCTGGTCGGCGGAATTATCAGAGGACTGCGAGTTCCTGTAATCAGCCAGATCATCGGTGTATATGTGCAAATCTGCCGGGGTGTTCCGGATATGCTTGTTCTGCTTTTCCTTTATGCCGTATTGACGCAGGGGAGCACTTATTCCATAGCAGTACTTGGAATTTCTCTGATACAGGGTGCCTATATGATTGAAATCATTAAAGGAGGAATCTGGTCTGTTGACGCAGGACAGTGGGAAGCGGCAAAGTCGTTATCGCTGCCGCATTTTGTAACGATGTTTCAGATCATTATTCCTCAGGTTATGCTGGTGGCGCTTCCTGCCCTGATTGGACAGGTCGTTCTTCTTATCAAGGGAACTTCTGTAGCGTCAACAATCGGATGTCTGGAAATTACGAAACGTGCGGTTATATCCATGTCAGGCTATTCCAATGCCCTTATTGTTTATGGATGTGTTTTGGTTATATTCTTTATTATCTGCCATCTCCTTACAACGGCAGGAAAGCAACTTGAAAAGAGCGTAGTCAGAAGGATAATGGGTGACAATTATGAGCGATAACATGAACGAGAGCCTGAAGACCGAAGATGAACCGGTTCTGCTTTCAATGAGACATATCACAAAGAGTTTTAAAAAACTGGTTGTTTTAGAGGACATGAGCCTTGAAGTTCATGAGCATGAAATTGTTGTCCTCTGCGGCCCGAGCGGCGGCGGAAAAAGTACATTGCTTCGTACTATTAACGGCTTGGAGAAGGTCGATTCGGGTGAAATCTTTTATCGTGGTGAAAAAGTAACAAGCAGGAATATCAAGGAGATACGCTCTCATATTGGAATGGTTTTTCAGAATTTCAATCTATTCAATAATCTTACGATCCGGGATAATCTGATTATTGCACCCATGAAGATCCAGAAACAAAGCAAACCGGAGGCCATTGCAAAAGCTCAGGAATATATGGATACTTTTGGAATAGGAGATAAGATGGATGCTTATCCGCACCAGCTTTCCGGCGGTCAGAAACAAAGAGTAGCGATTGTGCGGTCAATGATGATGAATCCGGATTTAATGCTTTTTGATGAGCCGACATCGGCTCTGGATCCGGAGATGATAAAAGAAGTTTTGGATGCAATTCGAAGGCTTGCAAAAATGGGAATGACCATGATTATTGTTACTCATGAAATCGCATTTGCCAGAGAAGTGGCAAGCCGCATGCTGTTTCTTGAAAAGTCGAAAATCCGTGTTGATGCACCGACTGAAGAATTCTTCAATGATGTAAAGGATGAGAGACTGAAACAATTCCTTTCGGTTATTTTGAAACACTAACAGGAGAATTAAAATGAAAAAATTAAGCGGAATAACAGTACCGATTATCACGCCTTTTACTGAAGACGGAACCGTTGATGTCGAATCTCTTCAGAAACTGACGGAATATGTCATAAAAAGCGGGCTGACTTGTTTGTATCCCTGCGGAACAACCGGAGAAATGCTCTTTCTGGATAATGATGAAAGAAAACTCATCAGTGAAACGGTTGTCGCACAGTCTGCCGGCAGGGTACCGGTTTTTGTTCAGGCGGGAGCCATGAGCCTTAAAGATACAATTAATCTTGCGCAGCATGCCGTTTCGATTGGCGCGGATGGCATCGGTGTTGTTACACCATCCTACTTTAAACTGTCCGATGATGCTTTGGTAGATTTTTATGTGGAGGTTGCCCAAAGTGTGCCGGAAGATTTTTCGGTATATCTCTATGCGATTCCTCAGAATGCAGTCAATGATATTAATGTCAGCGTCGCACAGCAGGTTGCTGACAAATGCCCGAATGTTGTCGGAATCAAATACAGTTACCCGAATATGTCATTGCTTCAGAAATTTATGCTGGTCAATGACGAAAGCTTTTCAGTATTAGTCGGGCCGGATGATCTCTTCCATGTTGTCTGCGCAGCCGGAGGAGACGGTACCGTATCCGGAAATGCACAGGTCATTCCGGAGCATTATACAGCTCTCTGGAAGGCCATCCAGTCGGGAGACAACGCTGAGGCAAGAAAACTGCAGCGCTCGACAAATGTCCTGAATAATATCCTGTGTGAGAAAAATAACATTTCTGCATATAAAGTTGTGCTCCGTGAAGAAGGCATTATAAAGAATGCCGGTATGAGGGCGCCGATGAAAGGGCTCAGCAAAGAGGAAGAAACAGCCTTGATGGATGCGCTGAACCAGCATCACTATAAAGAAGTGATTGCATAACGCGAATAGGTTTCTGAAAAAAGACCAGGTCAGCTGTAAGCACCTGGTTTTTTTTATGAATCATTTCTTTTTTGCCCCGGTGGATGCCCGTTCGATAATGGAGCAGCCGAGCAGAACGTTGTTTTCCCTGCCGGAAAGAGGTTTCCCGTTGATCATATCCATGACCAGGTCGCCGGAACGATAGCCGATTTCGTAAAGGGGGATTGCCATGGAGGTCAGGGCAGGATTGGTGACTGTGGCAAAATCGCCTGCGGCCTAGACGGTCAATGTCATTGCCCCAATCATGACGGAAAAGGGCGGTGCAGCCTGGCGCCAGACGATTTACGGGCCGTTCTGCCAGGCATCGGCATACGGGTGCGGAGAAGTGCTTTCGGCGGATGTACGAAGCTTTGGGTCGGAGTTCCGGCCTGTGAAAAGCGTTCTATGCTGTGATGACCTGAAAAGGGAAAATTCTGCGGAGGAAGAACCGGTCGTGCCGCGGCCGGACAGCGCCGTCTCTTTCGTACAGGGAAAGATGCAGACGGTTTTGAAAGCGGCATCCTGGAATGTCGTCCGGCTGAAATAAATAGAATTTTACCGATTCCCGAGGAAATTCCATCTTTATAGATAACTTGGAATTTCCCCGGGATTTTTAAGATTATCCAAATAAATGTCATAAGTTCGATTTTCTTGTACAGCGGAATAGAATCCAGCCTGTATAAAGGCGCATATGATGAAAAATTTGAGAAAATTATTTGCTTTGAAAAAGCTTTTTAAAACCATCTATATTTTAACAAATTTAATGTGGTATTCTTAATAGCAGACAAGTCAGCATTATAGTGAACGGCTATGCTTGGACTGACAGACAGGTTATTCCAAAAGACACAGATATCCTGGTGAATGCAACCCCGATAGGGTTTATTGATGCAACACAAAAACCAGATATAGATTATGATACATTGACTTCCAATATGATTGTCTGCGATGTGATTCCGAATACGACAAGAACATTGTTTCTTGCAGAGGCAGAAAAGAGGAAATGCCGAATTTTTCATGGAATGCAGATGCTTGTAAACCAAGGTGCTATTGCTTTTACAATATGGACAGGCATACCGGCACCGACAGAGATAATGTTTCAGGCTTTACAAACTATATATGGAAAATAAACTAATAAACACTTCTTCTTTCGGCTTAATAAACCTTAAGAACTCCTTTAGGATTTATTAAGGTGTGCCTGTTATGATGATTTTCAGATTCAAGGAAAACAAAAACAGGTTTCACTTTGAAAGGAGATTTTTTATTATGATGAAGAAATGGTCAAAACGTATAGCAGTATTCACACTTGCAGGTCTGATGGCTATGTCCGTTGTGGCATGCGGCCCGAAGACTTCTACGACATCCGGCACGACAGCTTCCAAGGCAACGACATCAACGACGGCTTCAACGGCAGCATCCACTGCTTCGAAGGCATCTTCAACAGCTTCCAAGGCTGCTTCGACTGCTTCCAAGAGCACGTCCGGCACATCCTCCAAGGCAGCTTCCACGGCTTCCAAGAGCACGTCCGGCACGTCCTCCAAGGCTGCATCGACAGCTTCAAAGAGCACATCCGGCACGTCTTCCAAGGCAGCTTCTACTGCATCCAAGACGACCTCTTCCAAGGCTGCAGCGACATCGTCAAGTGCTTCCAAAGCTTCATAAGGAGCGCTTTTATCCGTTAATAACTTTCCTTCCTTTTCCTTGTTATCAGGCTGCATGAGAGAAATCCCGCTGCAGCCTTTTTTTTACATATGAATCCTTTGGAATTCACATAAACGACACTTTTAGACTCTATGATAATCCCGGCTCAGAAAAAGGAAGCATGAAAAAGAGGAAGAATCGTGGCTCAGGAAAATATTCTGATTGTAGAGGACGATAAGGATATCCGCGAAGGCGTAAGGATCCTTCTCGAAAGTGAAAATTATTCCGTTGAAGAAGCGGACTGCGGGAAGGCAGGACTTGAGAAGCTCAGCGAGACTACCGATCTCGTCATTCTGGACGTCATGATGCCCGGAATGTCCGGTCTGAAAACGTGCGAAGAAATCCGGAAGGTTTCCAATGTTCCGGTTTTGTTTCTGACGGCAAAATCAAAAGAATCGGACAAGCTGATCGGGCTGATGGCCGGCGGAGACGATTATCTCGCAAAACCGTTTTCTTATGCGGAGCTTCTCGGCAGGGTCAAGGCACTGCTCCGTCGATACCGCATTTACAGGGGAAAACAGGAAGAGGAAACCCTGCAGGAAAAGGACCGTGTCATTGAAATCGACCGGATTCGCATCAGCGAGGATTTCAATGAAGTGACGGTTGACGGAAATGAAGCAGAGCTTTCTGATATTGAATACCGTATCCTTTTGAAGCTGATGAAAAATCCGCGCAGGATTTTTTCGGCTCAGAATATTTATGAAGATATCTGGAATGAACCTTTTTTCTACTCCAGCGCCGGCACGGTTATGGTCCATATCCGGAATCTCCGCGTCAAGGTTGAAAAGGATCCGCAGAATCCGCTTCATATAAAAACCGTCTGGGGAAAGGGCTACCGCTTTGAATAAGAAAATCCACAGCCTGAAAATGGAAGCATTCCTTCTACTCCTGGCGGCTATCGCGGCAGGCATCTCCTGCTTTTTTTGTTTTCATTTCCTGGGAAATGTCCTGGTTGATAACATTCTGAAAACCTCCGGCTACATGGAACGCGAAGAGCAGAAGAGTGCCAACAGCCTGCAGGCGTTTGTCAGTCAGTATAATGCGTCTGCCGCAGACTATGAACTTTTGGATGACTGGACCCAGCAGCAGTCGGTTGTCTATATTGCGGTTTTCCGGGATGATGCCCTGATTTACGATTCGGAGTATACCTATGATGCAGGTGAGGCAAAAGCTGACCGCGGATATTACGGGGAAGTTCATACGTATGTCATCAATTTTGCGGACGGTCCAGCGGATGTCTATCTGATCGGTTTCTATTCCATGCGCTACGAGAACAGCATTACGCTGATGAGCGCTGTCCTGTCCTGCGCCGCGGCACTGCTGCTGATTATGCTGTTTCTTCAGCGCAAGATCAATTATATCAAGCAGCTGGAAAATGAAGTCCGTATCCTGGAAACGGGCGGGCTGGACCACACGGTGTCTGTCAGAGGAAAAGATGAGATCGCTTCTCTTGCCGGAGAACTCAACGAGATGCGGCAGACGCTTTCGAGAAATTTTGAAATGGTCCGGAAACTGTCTGAGGCAAATACGAATCTTGTCACGGAGCTTTCACATGATCTCCGGACGCCGCTGACGGCTCTTCTCCTTTATCTGGAACTTCTGCAGAAGGGAAAATATAAAGATGAAGAAACGAGGCAGCAGTATCTGAAGAAGGCATCGGACAAGGCCAATGAGGTCAAGTCCATGTCCAATGATCTTTTTGAACGGTTTCTGGTTTCGGGGAAAAAAGAAACGGAACTGGATCCGCCGCAGGAAATCCGCTATGTGCTGGAAGATACGCTTTCGGAACTGGTTTTTTATCTTGAAAGCCAGGGCTACCGCATCGAGTGCGGCACCGAATGGCCGAAGGGAAAGATTGCGGTTTCGATGGACTATATCAGCCGAATTTTCAACAATATCAGTTCCAATATCCTGAAATATGCGGATCCGGCGCAGCCGGTATCCATCCGCTACAGTGTACAGAATCAAAAGCTGGAACTGACTTTTGAAAATAAAATCAGAAAGATGACAGAGGATTCATCGGAAGTGGAAAGCACGAAGATCGGACTTTCCAATATCCGGCTGATGATGCAGAAGATGAACGGAGATTTTGTGTCGGGAGAAGACGGGAATTATTTCCGGATTGCGCTTTATTTCCCGGCGGGATAAAAAACGGATGGTCTGATATTGTAAAAGCAGCTGCCTGCGGGCAGCTGCTTTTTTGCGTGCATGGGGTGATTCGGTTGTTTCCGGCTTACCAGATGTGCATGACGTGCTGCATCAGAAGGCTTACTGCCGTGATGCCGGCCCAGCAGCTGGCACCCAGAAGAATCGGTTTGCCGCCCGACTTGATAAGCTTGACGATATCGGTATTGAGTCCGATGGCAGCCATAGCCAGAACGATGAAGAACTTGCTGAGTTCTTTCAGCGGCTGATAAATGGTATCCGGAACGCCGAAAGCACCTGTTACGGTTGTGATGACGGAGGCAGCAATGAAACCCAGGATGAACATCGGGAAAATACGGGAGAATTTAAAGGTTCCGGAAGTGACATCGCTTCCCTGTTTTGCTTTTTTTGCACGGTACAGGCCGAGGAAGAGGGTAATCGGGATGATGGCCAGTGTCCGCGTCAGTTTGACGGTGACTGCTTTATCCAGCGTCTGCGTTCCCAGGTTCCACATGCTGTCCCAGGTCGAGGCGGCTGCTGTAACAGACGAGGTATCGTTGACGGCCGTGCCTGCAAAGATGCCGAAGGCCTCTCCGGACTGCGTGCTGAAGCCGATTGCCTGTCCGAGAATCGGAAAGAGAATGGCGGCCAGGACATTGAAGAAAAAGATGACCGAGATGGCCTGGGCCACTTCTGAATCATCCGCGTCGATGACCGGAGCTGCGGCAGCAATGGCAGAACCTCCGCAGATGGAGGAACCGACGCCGATCAGCGTGGAAATATTCGACGGAATATGCATGGCTTTATGCAGTACAAAGGCAATGATGAGAGAAGTTGAAATGGTGCAGAGAATGATGGGCAGCGACTGTCCGCCGGTCTTCAGCACAACGCCGAGATTCATTCCGAAACCAAGGAGAATGACCGCCCACTGCAGTACCTTCTTGGAAACAAAGGAGATGCCCGGCTTCAGTTCCGTACGTCCTTTCAGGAAAATATTGAGGATCATGCCGGCGATGATGGCGATGATGGCACCGCCGATGACCGGGAATTTCTTTCCGAGAAGATAAGCCGGTACAGCGACCGCAATGCTGACCAGAAATCCATAGATATTTTTCTTAAAGAAGTTCATTTTCACTGCCTTTCTGACGGGAACTTTTTGTCATTCAATTGTTTAAGATAGCACGGAATGGTGATAAAATAAAATGATATATAATTATAATTATATAAGAAATAATTATATACTGCGTGCGGCGCATGATGAAAAAGGCAGCCCGACCCGCAGCCCGGGCAGCAGATTCCCGCAGAACGCATACACAATGAATCCCGACAGGAGGAAAAGATGCAGGATTATCGCATGGAAACATTTCTTGCAGTCTGTGAAGAAGGAAGCTATACGAAAGCAGCTGAGAAACTGCACATCACGCAGCCGGCTGTGACGCAGCATATTCATTTCCTGGAGGATTATTACGGAACGAAGCTTATTGAGATCAAAGACCGGAAAGTCTGCCTGACTCCGAAAGCCGAGCAGCTGAAAATCATGCTGATGACGCTGCGGAACGACGAATCTGTCCTGAAAGAGGAAATGAACCGGAAAGAGGGAGAGAAGCATCTGCTGAAATTCGGAGTGACGCTGACCATCGGTGAGTTTGTCATCGCCGAACCGCTGTCGCGGTACATTAAGAACCATGAAGAAATTCAGACCAGAGTCGTAATCGCCAATACGGAGGAGCTTCTGCAGAAGCTTCGGAACGGAGAAATTCAGATTGCCCTGATCGAGGGCTATTTCCGGAGAAAAGAATTCGAATCGAAGGTGTTCCGGACAGAACGCATTATTCCTGTTGCCGCTTCCGGATTCATTTTCAAAAAAAAACCGAGGAAACTGGAGGACCTTTTCGGGGAAAGGCTGATTGTCCGTGAAAAAGGTTCCGGCACGCGCGAGGTCCTTGAGAAGGGACTTGCGGTCCGGGGATTTGCCATTGACAATTTTGCGGAGCAGACGGAAATCAACAGCATTTATGCCATCATCCAGTTCGTGAAAGAAGGCACAGGCATTTCTTTTCTTTATGAATCCGCCGTCCGCAGGGAAATCGAAGAACGGACGCTCCGTGAAATCAGACTGTCGGATTTTTTCCTGCATCATGATTTTACTTTTATCTGGAATAAGGGCAGCGTGTACGGAAATGAGTATTCGGAAGTCTGCAGGGAACTGGAAAAAATGCTATGATAATAAAAAGCCATATTTTCAATATGAGGGGAAAATATGAAAGATAGAAAATGGATGATTCTCTGTGTTTCACTTGCAGCTGTTCTCCTTGCCCTTCTTGCTGCAGCCTTTTTGTTCCTGAAAAGTCCGGAAGGCAGGTATCAGCACAGCCTGAATCTCGGCAACCGCTATCTTTCGGCGATGCAGTATGAAAATGCCGTGACAGCTTTTACGGAAGCCATCCAGATTAAGCCCAGGCAGCCGGAAGCTTATATCGGCCGCGGTGATGCCTATATCGGGATGTCGGAACCGGAGAAGGCAAAAAGCGATTATATCAAGGCGGTTGAACTAGCGCCTGAACTTTCAGAGACAGTCCAGCCGAAAATCGACGCCATTCCGGCTGCAGAGACGGAAACTGCAGATTCGTCAGCAGAATCCCTGCCTGATTCCGGAACGGATGTGAGCAAGGCTGATGACAGCGCTCTTCTGAAGCCGTATCTGGGAATTCTGAAGGAATACCGCGATGGGCTGCGGGACAGTTTTGCAAATCCGTCCTCTTACCCGGATGTCAGCATGGCCCTGAAAGGAACACAATATAATCTGGAGTATGCGCTGATTGATCTGGCAAATGATTCAGAACCGGAATTATTTATCGCAGATGTCGGAGAAGATCAGGATGACTGCGGATACATGATGTATGACCTGTATGGAATAGAAAACGGAACGGCAGTTAGAATGTATGAACAGTATGAAGCAGAAGAAGGGACGGCCGATAAATGGGACTGTGCGGAAGACATCATGGGTTATTTCGGAAGTAATGTAAAAGAGCGTTTTTCAATCTGTGACGGAGGTCTGATCCGCGAAGAAACTGACGACGCTTCCGTTTCACAGCGCTTCGGTTTTTGGCAGGCGGCTGCAGACAGTGCGGAGATCAAGTTTATAAAGGGCTATGCGAGGTCTTACAGCCGCAAAAGATTCATCGAAGTCGGCAGTGAAGGCTGGGGCGAAGACATGAGCGGCACCGAGATTTCAGAAGAGGAATATGCGAAAGACTGTGTGCAGTATGCCTACCAGTCAGGCATTCAATGGAAACCAATCTCAGAACTGACTTTTGATTCCGATGCGCAGGCAGGACAGAAAGTTTTTGCAGGTGCCTTCCCGCTGACGGAAAATACCGTTTCCACGGTCGATCTGAATGCAGACGGCAGTAAGGATCAAATCAGTTATACAAATATTATGCAGACAGATAAGCCGAACATTCAGGAATCAGTCCGTATTCAGATCAACGGTCAGGAGTACACGGTGGAAATGCCATCAACGCTCTACAAAGAAGAAGTTTACGCGGCTGATCTGAATGTAAACGACAGTGATAAAAACATCATCATCAATAATACGGATATCGTAGACAATACCTATACGGCAGTCTGTTCTTATAACGGAAACGGGTTCAGCGTTGTCGGAAAGTGGGATGGCAGGGCGGATATTTTCAGCATAACAGGAGACGGCAGCTTTAAATATTACCAGTGGGTCGGATGGGGGACCAGAGACGCCGGAAATCTGGCGTTTGAGTATACGGAAAACATTCAGGGTTCGCAGATACAGACGGCAAACGTCAATGCCGGATGTGTGCTTTCCGGATCTGCCCAGAGTGCGATGGTATTTCAGAACGGTTATACAGTTAAGACGGCTGCGGACATCTCTTTATATTCGGATGAAACCTGCCGGAACCAGACAGGTACGATTCCGTCCGGCAGCCAGATCAGTATTCTGAATACGTCATCCGGATATCCGCGGACGTATTATGTTTCCAACGGAGGTACCGAGGGATGGATCAATCAGATCGGCAGAAACACGATCAGCGGATACAGCGCTTATGGCTGATAAAGCGGTGTTGCTATTTCTTTTCACCGGCCTTAAACTTATGTTGTCAGCAAACTGGTTTATCATTCAGACAGAAAGGCGTACATCATGTTAGAAGAACTGAAACAAAAGGTTTTCGAAGCAAATATGCTTCTTCCGAAGTATCATCTGATTACTTTTACCTGGGGAAATGTCAGTGCCATCGACCGTGAAAAAGGTCTTTTCGTTATTAAGCCGAGCGGTGTGGATTATGACAAAATGAAGCCGGAAGACATGGTGGTCATGGATCTTGAAGGCCATAAGGTGGAGGGGGAAATGAACCCGTCTTCGGATACGCCGACGCATCTTGAACTCTATAAGGCATTCAGGGAGATCGGCGGCATCTGCCATACCCATTCCCCGTATGCCACAGGCTGGGCACAGGCCGGGCGCGGCATTCCCTGCTACGGCACGACGCATGCGGATTATTTCTACGGAGAGATTCCGTGCTGCCGGAGCCTGACAGAAGAGGAAATCAAGGGCGAGTACGAAAAGAATACCGGCCTTGTCATTATCGAAACATTTGCAGACAGAAATCCGATGTACGTCCCCGGGTGCCTGTGCACGAATCATGGACCGTTCTCGTGGGGAAAGGACGGAAAGGAAGCCGTCCATAACGCCGTCGTCATGGAGGAAGTCGCAAGAATGGATCTTGTGACGGAAAGCGTGAACCCGAACGTCCGCCCGGCTCCGGATTATATCAAGGAGAAGCATTTCATGCGGAAGCACGGACCGGATGCCTATTATGGGCAAGGTAAAGATTCCGTGATCAACCGGTAAAGATTCTCATATCATAGAACGGAAAGAAAACAGGAGGTCTGTCATGGCAGCAAAGGAAATCATTGAATCCGGAAAAGCGGTTCTCGGAATTGAATTCGGCTCGACAAGAATCAAAGGAGTCCTCATCGATGCGGACGGTGCCGTGCTGGCCATCGGCACGCACGACTGGGAGAACCGTCTGACGGACGGCGTCTGGACCTACACGATGGAGGACATCACCTCCGGGCTGCAGGACTGCTACGAGTCCCTTACAAAAGAAGTTGAAAAACAGTACGGTGCAAAGATCACCTCCCTCGCGGCCATCGGCATCAGCGCGATGATGCACGGCTACATGGCCTTCGATGAGAAGGATGAGCTGATGATCCCGTTCCGCACCTGGCGCAATACCATCACCGAGAAATCGGCGGACGAGCTGACGGAGCTGTTCGGGTTCAACATCCCGCAGAGATGGAGCATTGCCCATCTGTATCAGGCCATCCTGAACGGCGAGGAGCATGTCGGCCGGATCCGGTACGTCTCGACGCTGGCAGGCTTCATCCACTGGAAGCTGACCGGCCGGAAGGTACTCGGCATCGGCGATGCATCGGGCATGTTCCCGATTGATTCGACGATCAATGACTATGATCAGAAAATGGTGCAGCTGTTCAATGAGAAGATCGCGGAAAAAGGCTATCCGTGGAAATTCCCGGATATCTTCCCGAAGGTCCTGTGTGCAGGCGAAGACGCCGGGGTGCTGACCGAAGAGGGCGCGAAGTTCCTGGACGTTTCCGGGAACCTGAAGGCGGGGATCCCGCTCTGCCCGCCGGAAGGCGACGCGGGCACCGGCATGGTCGCGACGAATTCGGTCGCGGTCCGTACGGGCAATGTCTCCGCAGGCACCTCGATTTTTGCGATGATCGTCCTCGAGAAGGCCCTGTCGAAGCTCCATCGCGAGATCGACATGGTCACGACGCCGGCCGGTGCTCCGTGCGCGATGGCCCATGCCAACAACTGCACGTCCGACCTCAATGCCTGGGTCGACCTCTTCAGGGAATTTGCACAAGCCTACGGGATTCCGGACATCGACATGAATAAGCTCTACGGCACGCTCTACAATAAGGCGCTGGAAGGCGACAAAGACTGCGGCGGAAATATGGCCTACGGCTTCTATTCAGGGGAGAACATCCTGCCTCTGGACGAGGGACGTCCTCTTTTCGTCCGCATGCCGGACGCAAAGTTCAACCTGGCGAACTTCATGCGCACGAACCTGTATACGGCATTCGGCGCGATGAAGATCGGCTGCGACATCCTGATCAGGGAGGAGCACGTGCAGGTCGACCGCATCACCGGCCACGGCGGTCTCTTCAAGACGAAGGGCGTTGCGCAGGGCATCCTGGCGGCAGCTCTTAATGCACCGGTCACGGTCATGGCGACCGCGGGCGAGGGCGGTGCCTGGGGCATCGCGGTGCTGGCCGACTATGAGGCAAACAAGGCAGCCGGAGAAAAGCTGGATGAGTTCCTTGACCAGAAGATCTTTGCAGGACAGCAGGGCTCCACGATGGATCCGGACCCGGCCGATGTCGAAGGCTTTGAGAAATTCATTGAATTCTACAAAGCAGGCGTTCCGGTTGAACAGGCTGCGGTGAAGAATCTGAGAAATTAAAGGACGTCTGATGAAAAGCGTCTTCATTTCCAGTACGTTTAAAGACATGAATGCGGAACGGGATCTGATCCATGAAAGCATTTTTCCGAAGCTCCGGAAAAGGCTGGAGAAGTATGGTGAGGATCTTCAGGAACTGGATCTCCGCTGGGGAGTCGATACGAGCCGGATGACGGAAGAGGAAAGCGGGAAGCAGGTCATCGAGACCTGCCTGAACGCGATCGACCGCTGCCGGCCGTATATGATTATCCTGCTGGGAAACCGCTACGGGTGGATTCCGCCGAAGAAGATTGCGGAAGCGGCAAACGACACCCGCCTTTCGGAAATGAATCCCGGGGAACTGAGCATTACGCAGATGGAAATCATGTACGGAGCTCTTCTGAAGGAGGCTTCTCTGGAACGCTGCATTTTCTGTTTCCGTGATGAGAAATTTCCGGAAATGGTTCCGCTGGATCTGCGCGGCATTTATGCCTCCGAAGACGAAGAACATGCCCGCAAGTTAAGAAAATTGAAGGAAAAAATTCTGCAGAACGGCCGTGCGCGGATTCTCCACTACCCTGCTTCCTGGAATACAGAGAAAACGGAGCCGGACGGGCTGCAGAAGCTGGAAGAGGATCTTACGGAATCATTCTGGGAGATCCTTTCTGCCGACATTCCGCATAATGCCGTATCCCCGGAGGAAGCGGTGCTTCGCAGCAGCTTTCAGGCCAGGGAAGGGTATCTTTCTTCATACTATCCGCGGATATTCTTTTTTAAGACATCCGGAGAGATGGTTACCCCTTATAAATGTCTGAACCGCGGTCGCGTATGGATCACGGCCGGAGGCGGCTTGGGAAAAAGCGCCTTTCTGTCTTACGCTGCAGCGCAGGCGGAAAAAGATGGCTGCTGCGTCTTTCTGTATTTTGCGGGACTGCGCGGATGCTCTTCCGTAGATACTTTTCTTCAGACACTGCTTTTCTGGCTTGGGAAAGAGTCAGGGAATCCGGTTCCTGATGGTGGAGGACTTGCCAGGAGTGCCCTTTTGGACAAGGCAGAAGAAATTCTGACGGCACGGCATGAGCATCCTTACTGCCTTCTGCTGGATGGCCTGGACCAGATGGAGGAGGGAGCCGAAGAAATCGTCTTCTGGCTGAATAAAGTGCTGGCAAGCCTGAAACAATATGGGAATCTGCGCAGGGAACGCTGCGATTCCCTTATCATCTCGTCGGTACCGGAAACGCTTGAAGACTTTAAAAAGAAATTTATTCGCCAGGAAACTGTCAAAGGCGGATATCTGGAATATGACACTATTGATACGGTGTCTCTTCCGAACCTGCTTGCCGGCGAAGCAAATCAAATCCTTGAGAGACATGCCGGGAAACGATGCAAAACCATCGACCGGAATGTCAGGAACCGCATCCTGGAAAAGAGAAATTCCGAAAATCCCTTCTATCTTTCCATGCTTCTGCAGAGACTTTTTATGATGAACGGGGAGGATTTCCGGAAAGCGGAGAAACTGGCACCGGGCATGGAAGGACTCAGCCTCTATATGTGCAGTCTGGCAGACAGCCTGCCGGACAGTCTGCGGGAAATCCCGGATGCTGTATTCCGCGATGCTTCCCGGATTCTGGGACAGAATGCCGGAGAACTTCAGGATGCCCTCGGAAAGAAGGCGGCTTCTTACCGGGATGTCCTTAGTCTGACGGCTTTATCCCGGCGAGGACTGCAAACAGCTCAGCTGTCCGGTTTCCTGGATGAAATGGGAGAGGCATTTCCGCCGATGCTGGCGGAACAGTTTTTTACTTTCCTGCAGGATACATTTACCGAAGACTCTGAAGGCAGGTGGAGCCTGTCTCACCGGCTCCTCTATGAGAATATCCGCTCATCCATTTCGGAGAAAGAAAAGAATGCCTATTACAGGATTCTTCTGCAGGACAGCCTGCAGAAGGAAAAACAGGATCCGGCAGACATTTTATACTATGCCTGGAAGGCAGGGAAACCGCAGGAGGCGGCCGCGGTTCTGACGGACAGGAAAGTGCTTCCGGCATTCCGGAAATTCCTTCGGAGTGCCGTGTCAGAAAAAGATACGGCTTTTCTGGACAGACTCTGGGGCAGCGGTGACACAGCACAGGAAATGACAGCGCGTGCCGTCCTGACGGATCCGGATTATGCCTTTTCCGAATATGCGGTTTTCACGGAACTGCTGAATCGTGCAGCGGATGCCGCGGCTTCTGCGGACAGCCTGTTTTTTGTGCTCCTTGCCCGGGCTTACTTCAGCATCTACGAAATTGATACGGAACCGATGCGGAAGCTTCTGGAAACCTGTCTTTTGCTCTTCCGTAAAATGGAAAAGCCGGAAGAGGCAGCGGTGGAAGGAATTCTCGGCTTATATTTTCATTTGGAAAATCATGCAGACCGCTTTACGGTCCTGCCGATCCAGACGGAATTCCTGTCGGCGGCTGAAGAATTCCGTAAGGCCGGAAAAATCGAGAGTGCAGGTCTTTGTACGCTGATCCCGATTCTTTTAAAACATGCAGAGCTCCAGAAGCCTTTCCGGGAGGCGTCGGAACGGCAGACGCGTACAGATCAGATGAAACATTTCCTGGAGGAAATCCGGAAGCTTGTTCCGGAAGTCTGCCTGCAGGATCTTCAGCTGACCCTTGCACGGCGCATGGCCCAGTTCCGGTTCTGGAAAGATGCCTGTACTCTGGCTTCCTCCTGCCTCGAAAAACTGCGGAAGCGATATTACAGCCGTCTCAGCTTCATGGACGGAATGGTTTATGGGCGCGCCCTGATGGTGCTGTACGAATCCGTAAAAAAAGAAGCAAAGGGGAAATATGCACAGGAATATTTTGAACTGATGCAGGACGTCCTCAGCCATTACCCGCTTCCGCAGTGCCGGATGCATTATGCGGAATCCATGTATTATCTGTCTCTTTATCCGGAGGATGTCCCGGCGCTGCAGAATCTGACTGCGGAAGAATTTCTGGACAGGGCCATCGGAATCCAGGAAGAATGCCTTGGAGAGAGCTTTGAAGGCCATCCGGACTATACGGTCGACTGGTATCTTTATAATATCCTGCAGAGAATCCTGAAAACGAAAAATGAATCCTATTTCGATTCGCATCCATCCGTTTTTGAATCCTTCCGTCAGAAATGCCTGAAATATGATTCGCTTTTTCAGGGTGACACCACTGCTTACCGCGTAAGCGGCGCAGCCGCTGCCTGCCGTTATTTTCTGAGCCGGGAAAACGGAGAGAGGGCACTTTACTGGGCAGAACAGCTGAAAGAAGGGGATGGATCGGAAGTGACGAAGAAGGGAATCTCCCTTCTTAAGGAAACAGAACGGCATCTTCTGATGGCAGCGGTCTTTTTGAAATGGGGTGATCTCCGGGAAGCTTCGGACAGGATCCGGAAGACAGAGCAGATACTGACATCCGTAAAAGACCCTGCGGCAGAAGGCGGCCGTATGCCCGAATGGGAGACAGCCGACGGGAACTGCCGGAAAATGGACCTGCGTCTGCAGGCAATCCGGGGCGGAGAGTTCTCCACGGATGCGGCAGGGGATGACTGGATTTTCGGACTGGAACTGTCTGCGCTCCGGGCGGATGCAGCAGACAGGACGGGATGTCCCGGGAAAGCGCGGGAGCTTCGCAGGGAAATTTTTCTGCGCTACAGAGCCGGGTTCCCGGATTCTTTCTGCGTAAGTCAGATATTGAGTGAGGAGCCGGAGAAGGTTTATTCGCTGAGAAACTGCTTCTGCTCCCTTCTGAAGGATTTTTTCTGCAGGGAAATGCCGGAAGAGACGGAATACATGGCAGAACAGTATTGCTGCCTCTACAGCCGGTGCATTCCGGGAAGAATGGAAGGAAGGAACGGACTTTTACTGGATGATTTTCTGCGGCTTTATGATCTGTACTGGAAGGAATTTCCGGAGGGCAGCTGCGTGCGGCTCCGGGATATCCAGTATGCCGTCATGGCAGAAAGGGCTTCCAAAGGAGAACCGCAGGCTGTGAAAAGGGCAGCCGAAGCCGCTTTGGGTGCCAGCCGGGATTTTCTTGCCGGGATCCCCGGAATCCAGGTCCCGGATTCCGAAGAAAAATGGCTCGGGATGCTTCTGACTCTTCAGACGACGGCGGCAAGCCCGGAAGGTCTTGCACAGGTCAGGGAACGCCAGGCGGTTCTTCTTGGCCTGCGGGAAAAATACGGGGAGGCACTTCAGCTGCTTTCCGACGTGCCGGAAGATATTTCCTGCGGAAGCCGGGAGCAGATTTCCCTGCTGACGCAGGTGCTGAATATCCTGAAGAACAGAAAGACGGATCCGGCGGAGTATCAGAAACTGATCCGGTTCTTGAAGAAACCGCAGGCGAAGACGCGTTGGATGGAAAGTCTTACGTGCCTGATCCGGGAAGCAGAGGTGATTTCCTCACCGGAACCGCTTCCAGGGGAAATGAAAGAACTTCGGGAATTCTGGGAAGAATGTGATTCTTCTGTCATGGCAGAACGGAAAGTTCCCGCGGAAGAATTGGAAAAACATTATATGCATGTCCTGGTTTTGCCGTACTTCTGGGAAGACAAAAAGATCCTTCAGGGCGATCCTTCCGGGATCTTTGCTGTCCTGGAACAGAAGACAGATGCCCTTACAGAAATGATGGATGTTCTTCGGAGGCATTCGTCAGAAGACGGAAGGCGACCGGAAATCTTTCTGGAAATTGCGTCTTTGTACTGCCTGCGTTTAGACCAACCTTCACGGCAGGAACACAGGATAACGGATATCCGGGAGTCGCTTACGAATCTCAGGTTCGCTGTGCACTTTTTGGAGACAGAGGCGGAAAATCCGTTCTGGCCGCAGATCAGCGAAATCATGAAAAAAAATCTCCTGTCTTTCTGCCGGTACGAGGACTTTGAAGACCGAAGAAAAGAGGACACTTTTGACCTCCTTACGATTTTTGATTTGATGAATGAAATCATGGAAAATGCCGGAGGGTCGTTTGATTTTTCTCTGGCACAGCTGGCAGCGGATGCGGCCGAAAGCATCCAGAAGCTGGATGGCCTGAAAGAAGGCCGCACGGAACTTCCCAACCGACAGAACTTTTTCCTGTGCGAAGAGGAAATCCTGGCCTTTGCCATTGACAGGGATAAAGACATGGAGCGGAAGGAAAAACTGGCCATCCGTTTTCTTTCCGCGGCGGAGACGCATCTGAAAAAAAGCTTCGATTATTCCATGCTTGAATCAAGGATCATCCCGGAAGCTTTTTATATTCTCCGCCGGGATTTCCCCCAGCTGAAGGTACGGACAGACGAACTGGCCCGCCTGGTCAATTCCCATTTCAGGGTGCCTGATGAAAGTTTCTGATATTTTCAGGATTCCGGCGTGATTCGCGGGTTCCGGCGCTGTTCCGGTATCCTTTTTTGTTGTTCTTTTGTTGTAGGTCCCCTGATAGGATAAAAACAGCAGGGAACATCCGTTTCCTGCTCCTGATTCCATGAAAGAGGACGTCATGTTCGAGAAGGAAACAACCGAATTTAAAAGGTGGAATGAAAAGAATCCGTCGGCAGCAGGACTCCTATGCCGTGACGCAGACAGAACAGTCCGGATTCTTTACCTGAACCCGGCCATGAAGGAAACTCTCGGGCTGACGGAGGATCCGTCGGCAGAAGAAATTTTTGCGCTTTTGGGAAATAAAGATAAAATCCTGTCGGCTTTTGATCAGGATCTGCCGGTTGAATGGGAAAAGCACAGTTTCTCGGGACGGATCGTCATGTTCTGCCGCTGCACACGGGAAAGCGGAAACTTGGTGGTGCTGTGGGTGTCCAGCAGCCATGAGCAGCGTGCGGAGGAACTGCTGGAGAAAATTCTTGCCACGACGAAAACGGCAATTTTCTGGAAGGATGCAGACCGCCGTTTCCTCGGTGCCAATAAGGCATTTCTTGACTACTACGGATTCCTGTCCGCAGAGGTTCTTCTCGGAAAAAATGATGAAGAAATGGGATGGCATACGGATCCGGATCCCTATAAGAACGATGAGCTGCAGATCATCCGGAAGGGCATCAGTACAACCCGTGTCCCCGGCATGTGCCTGTCGCACGGCGAGAACCGGAACATTGTCGCAAGCAAGGCACCGATGTACGAAAACGGAAAGATTGTCGGACTGGTCGGCAGCTTCGAGGATGTCACCAACGATGTACGGCAGAAAAAGGAAATCGAAGAACTGAATCGGAAACTGGATTCTTCCCTGAAAGCTGAACGGAAAGCAAGCCAGGCAAAAACGGATTTTCTGGCAAGGATGAGCCACGATATGCGCACTCCTCTTACGACCGTCATGGGATTGTGCGACATTGCTTTTGAACATTATCAGAATGAAGAAATCCTGAGTTATTTCCGGAACATCAAGAGCAGTTCCCATTACCTTTTGTCCATCCTGACGGATATCCTGGACATGGAAAAGCTGGCGTCAGGAAAGATCACGCTGAACCCGGTCATCTGCACGAAGACTGAGACGGCGCATGTCCTCGATATGATGATCCGTCCGTCGGCGGAAGCAAAGCATATACGTCTTCTGATGGATATTCAATGCACAGCTTTCAAATGCTATCCAAAGGTGGACGTACGGAGAGAGCAGCAGATTCTCCTGAATCTGTTGTCCAATGCCGTCAAGTATACGCCCGAAGGCGGCACGGTCAGCTGCTGCAGCCATATGGAAGAAAACGGCGGGAAAGTCGTGTGCACGCATGTCATTGCCGATAACGGAAAAGGCATTGATCCGGAATTCCAGAAAATCATGTATGAACCATTTTCCAGGGAAAACGAAGGCGTTTTTGAAACTGGAAGCGGCCTGGGACTTGCCATTGTAAAGAAACTGGTCGATTTGATGGGCGGGACCATTGCATGCAGTTCGCAGCCGGGAAAGGGAACGGTTTTCACAGTCACCATCCCGCATGAAATCGCGACGGAAAAGGAAATCGAGCAGTACCTGGCAGCTGCTGAAAGACCGGAAATCCGGAAAAGTTTCCGAAAATACCGTATCCTCATCTGTGAGGACAACGATATCAACGCAAAAATCACCATGCGTCTTCTGGAGGGAAAAGGCTTCGAAACGGAAAGGGCCGAGAACGGGAAAATCGGTGCGGAGATGGCCGGCAGGAAGCATTATGATGCCATCCTCATGGATATCCGGATGCCGGTCATGGACGGCTGTGAAGCAGCACGGGAAATAAGGAAATTTGATGCCGCGGTCCCGATCATTGCGCTGTCGGCAAATGATTTTGCCGAAGACATCGATAAAAGCATCGCCAGCGGCATGAACGCCCATCTGGCCAAGCCGATTGACACGGTACTGCTGTTCAGTACGCTGGAGAATTTGCTTGACGGCAGGAAAGACTGTACAGAAGACGAGGCATAAAGTAATCCGGGAGGGTTTATGTCTGATTGCATAAGTAAGCAAAACCGGGCTGCCGCTGTTTTTTTCACTGCCGTTTTCATGAACGGTTTTGAAGCAGCCGGCTATCAGGCCAGCCTTCTGACAATCGGAAATGCATTCGGCCTGAATTTTGCATCGATGGGTTTTTTCGCTTCGGTTCAGCTGATTGCCGGCCTGATTGCCCCGCTTGTTTTCGGACCGCTCGCCGACCGCTCCGGAAAGCGCAGGTTCTTTCTCGCATTCCTTGCGGCGGAAATTGCCGGAAGCATTCTTCTGATCCTTCCGGGAAATGAGGCCGCCTTTCTTGCCGGTATTTTCCTGATCGGAATCAGCACGAGCGGACTTCAGTATATCGCGATTGCCGCCCTGTCGGATATTTATCCGGCTACGGGGAAAAAGAAAACCGGTATCCTTACGGGCTTCTATTCCATGGGAGCTGTTCTTGCGCCGCTGGTCTGCGGTTTCTATCTGAACAGAGGGTATTCCTGGAAAATCCTGTTTATCCTGCTGGGCCTGTCGGCACTGGGAAATCTGCTGTTCACTTCAGCAGCAGTCGGCTTTGAACCGCAGGAGAGCGGAAACCAGGCTGCCGGAAGCAAGGCAGAGGATTCAGGAAACTGGATACTTTCAGGAGTCCTGTTTCTGAGCTTTATCATGTTCATTTATGTGGGATTTGAGAATGGATTTGCGTTTTTTATCGGGACTTATATCCGTCAGAATCTGGGAGGTTCAAAAGATTATTTTGCGCTGTCCCTCTTCTGGCTTGCGATGATTCCGTCCCGTCTTCTCTGCGGTTATTTTGCAAAATACAGCAGAAGGATTCTGCTTGCCGCCTGTGCGGGAGCCGGTTTATTTGCCGCACTGACCGGACTTGCCTCCGGTGAGATACCGGCAATTATACTGTGCTTTCCGCTGGGATTCTTCAGCGGCGCCGTCTATCCGTCCGTCCTGAACCGGCTGATGGAGTTTGCCGGAGGCAGGTCAGCCACGGCGGCCGGCATCCTGACGGCCGCGACGGGTCTCGGCGGTGCAGCCATCACGCAGCTGATGGGAATCTCTTCAGGAATCATCGGCGTGAGAACCGGAATCCTCTGTCTGGCAGGCCTGATGGCCGTTGATGCGGCAGCGGCGGCATGGCTTCTGAGGAAAAAGAATATCCGCGCCTCACAGTCCTGAATCAATCATAGAATCCACATACGCATTCCTGAATCGGCCGTTCCTTATTCCCGGAAGGTATCCCGCAGCAGGGCGTACCACACGCCAGCATTCTGTTTGTACAGGCCGTCCAGCTGGTCGGCCGGAACGGGAGACGTGCCGCTTCCGATTTCAATGGTGAGGCTCGGGATATTCATTTTGGAAATGGCCCAGTCCTTGTATCCGGCAGGGTCCAGAGCTTCGTAATTGTCATCCAGGGGATAGCCGGTCAGGTCGCCCATGGCCTGCGCGAAATTTTCGGATACGGTGCGGAGATTCCCCGTCTGTTTAAAATACCAGTAAATAACGCCGCCCTGCGTATGATAGCTGATGGTTCTTGTGAAAGGATAGCTCTGCGTCAGGGTGATCAGTGCCTGCGCTTCCGGTGCGCATCCCGGAGACGTTCCCTTATAGTGGTCGGCGGAAGGATGCCCGACCTGATCGTCGTAAATGTCCCAGTCGGCATCAAAGTTGCGGTTCAGGTCGATGCCCTGCGCATTGGATTTCCATTTCCGGAAATAGCTGCTGTCACTTCCTCCGTCCATGGCGGCAATCTGCCGCACGGTTTCCCTGACGGATTCATTTTTCAGGCCGTCAATGCCGAGCTGGCTGATGGTTACGCCGTCGGGATTGATCATCGGTATGAAATGAACCGCACGGTCTTTCAGCAGTTCGGATACGGGTGCCCCCTGATATTCTCCGCCGTTCTTCAGTTTTGAAAGAAAATCGGCGAGCTGTTTTATGCAGACCTGCGTTGTCATATATTCACGTGCGTGAATGGAAGCAAAGACAAGAACATGCTGCGAGGCGCTTTTATTTCCGATCAGGACATGATAGAGCTCCCGGCCGTCCGGCGTCTGGCCGAGGCTGTCGAGGGTCAGAAGGTCTGAATAGGACTGTGAAAGAGAATTCAGATCCGATGCCATTTCATCGTAGGTATAAAGGGAAGAGGTGTCGCAGAACAGGTCTGCCTGCGCAGCAGGTGAGGATACGGCAGAAAGGTCAGAAGTCTCAGAAGTTTTGGAATCCGGAACCGCTTCAGATGCAGGAATCACGGAAACATCGGCCTGCGAAGCAGCTGCGGAAATCCCGGAAACGGAAGCATCTGCAGCGGACATATCAGTGGCAGAAGCATCTGCGGCGGAGATGCCGGCGGCTGAAACAGCTGCCCCTGAAAGCGTTTCTGATGAAGCAGTGGAATTGTTTTTCGGCTTCATACGCGTCATCAGGATACTGGCTGCGATGCCGATCATCAGAAAAACGGCGGCGGCAGCCAGCAAAAGAAGGATTTTTTTCATGGACATCTCCTGTCAGCTGCCGAGATAGGAAGCCAGTGCGTACCCATCCTGTCCGTTGTAGCTGACTTCATAAAAACCGTTGCTTGAATTTGCGACAAAAGTAACGGCAGCGCCCAGCGGAATGTGGGCAAGATCGGCACCGCTCGTGGATGGCGTCGCACGCAGCGTAATGTACTCATTGCAGTTGATGACATACAGAATCCGGGCAGCCGGGGCCGGATTCTGCGAAGCGGAGGAATCGGCCAATGTCAGATAGCTGGCCAGCGCATAGCCTTCTGTTCCGAGATAGGAAATATGATAGAAGCCGTTTTCCGCGTTGCCGAGGAAAGTAACGGAATCGCCGAGAGGAATTTGGCGGAGAGAAGCGGACGAAGTCGATGGAGATTCCCGCAGGGTGATCCATTCTTTACAGTTGACGACAATCATAGTGGTATCGTACATAGGCGTTTCCGAAGTACCGGAAGCGGCAGAAGAAACAGAAGAAACGGAAGGTGCCGGGGTAACAGCTGCCGGTGCTGAAGTCGGTGCGGCTGAAGAAACGGCCGGCGCTGAGGATGCAGAAGCTGCGGAAGATGTACCCGACGAAGAGGAAAACAGGTCTGAGGCAGCAGAGGAAGCTTTGCTGCTGTCTGCTGACAGAGTTCCGGAGGAAACGGCTGAAGAGGCAGCTGCAGACGAAGAGGACGGAAGCAGATGCGACAGGCGCGGACCGATGACGAAAAAGCCGACGACGAGAAGGGCGGCAGCCGCCGCAGCGGCGACCAGAATCCAGATCCAGGTGTTTGATTTTTTTGGAGCAGGCGGGTAAGGAGCAGGAGTGCCGTTATTCGGCAGAACCGGTTCATTTTCCTGAGGGGTGCTCCTGTTTACAGGTGCCCCGCAGTAGGGACAGAAGTCAGATCCGGCCTTCAGAGGTTTACCGCAGTTTTCGCAGAAAGAATCTTCCTCATTCATTACAGCTCCTTTTCATGATTCAGCAGTATGACACGAAAAAATTTTACCACATATTCCGCGAGGTGAGCACTTTTTTCTGCTGTCGCCCGGCGATCTGTTCTTTGATAATCTGCCGTTCAGGAAGGCATTCCGTTTTTCAGGAGAGAATCCCGCCGTTCAGGATAGACTGGCAGTCGGCCGTCATGTCCGGCATTCCTGTCGAGGCGGCAAAATCAGAAGGCAGGATTCCGGGAGAGTAGTCATGGGTAGAGCCGTCCGGTTCCGACCAGCGGATCAGCCTGGAACCCTTGTAATAATAGCGGTCGAGATTGCTCAGGCTTTCGGAATCGGAATAGGAATCGGCAAAGATCAGCTGGCCGTCTTGCAGGAAAAATTCCTCATAGGAAGAAGTGCATTTTCCGGTTCCCGGCCACAGGGTCGCTTTAACGAGAGTGGTTCCGTCGGATGCATAATAAAGCCGGTATCTGCCTTCAGAGGAAACCTGCTGATAAGAATTCAGACTGTTCTCAACTTCATTGAAATAAGAACGGATGGATTGAATATCTACATTTCCCTCTTCGGTGGGAACAGCATCGGCGTAAGAAACATCCGGTTCAGACGGAGCAGAATCCGGTGAAACGGACGCGGGCGACACGGATTCAGGAGCAGCTGCGGAAGAAGCAGGGGAAATGACGGAAGCTGCTGAAGAAGAGACGGCGGAAGCTGATGAAACAGCACCGGCTGCAGAAGAAGCGGCCTGAGAGAAAACGGGAACCGAAAGGTTCCCATTCGGAGAAGCCTGCGAGGAGACGGCAGGGTTTCCCGAAAGACCTGCTGAATTCACGCGGCCGGTCGGGAAGCCGTGAAGAGCAAAAAAAAGCAGCACGGCGAAGACGGCAGTACCGGCTCCGATGGCTGCGAGGATCCAGACAAGCTTGTTTGAAGAACTTTTTTCCGGCGGCTGCGGCGGGCAGTCGTTGACAGCAAGACCGACGGCAATCCGGCTCCCCCATGAAAGAAAATCGTTCGGATTTTCCAGGGAACTCAGACTGCCGCGGATGATGGCATAAGTCTGCTGCAGAAGACGTTCTGTTTCATTTCCGTCGGAGATGTATTCAGCAATACAGGACCGGAAGAAATCACAGGAGTGGGTGTAAAGAAACTGAAAGGCTTCTTCATCTCCTGCGGCAGCGGCGCGGACACTGTCCGTGAAATCAAAAGTATTCGAATAGTTGATTGTTTCCGTTTCCATGATCAGGCTTTTTTGGTTCCGCACCGATAGCAGAACATTGTCCCGGGTTCATTTTTGGCACCGCAGTTTGTGCAGAACCATCCGCTGGCCGGTGCACTGCCGGCAGCGGGGGAAGCAGCTGCATCAGCGGAAACGGTTTCTTCAGCCGTCACCGGTTCTGAAGACGCGGAATCTGTTTCAACAGATTCCGACGGTATGGCATCTGTTTCAACAGGTTCTGCCGGCATGGAATCTGCTTCGGTCGGCGCCGCAGACCCGACAGTTTCACCGACAGCCGATTCTCCGGGAACAGCTTCCTGAGGAGCACTGTATTCGGGTGTGGCAGCGTCAGCAGCCGGAGTAGCGGCCGGGGCTGCAGCATTGTCGATTTTTGTGCCGCAGTTCATGCAGAAAGTCGAACCGGCTTCGAGCGGAGCTCCGCAGTTCGGGCAGAAGGCCGTCGCCGGTGCAGAAGCCGGCTGCTGATTCTGGGTGCGGACAGCGGCAAGATTCGTGCCGCAGGAAGGACAGAAGACAACGTCGGGTTCCACGGAAGCGCCGCAGGTCGGGCAGATCTGACGGCCCTTGATGCGGTCTATTTCATGCTGGAATGTAACAATTTTATTTTTGGCATCGGTGATGGATGCAACCTTGTCTGCATATTTGCAGGTTGAATCATCCTTGCTTTCTTCATAGTATTTTTCACCCAGCTCTTTATATAAGCTCTGAATCAGAGTCTGCTGGGCACGAATCTGGCTGTTGAGATTTGAAGTATCTGCAACATTTTTTGCCGAGGCGGAAATTTCCCGTCCTGTATTGGACAGTACGTCACCAACTTTATCAAAAAAGCCCATATGAATCTCCTTTCCGGAAATGCCTGTTTCAAGTTTTTACGATGGTTTTATATTAGCACATTTCCCGGAAATTGAAAATAAATCCTTTAATTCAGGCCTTCTGCGGGGAAGCCAGCCTGTACAGAAAAATTCGGCAATGGTATAATCGGATTCAGAGAAATGAATCAAGAACGGACTGAAAGCGTGGATGTAAAGTGAATAAAAAGAGGGGACGATTTTCCCGTGTCCTTCTGGCAGGGGAAATCGTAATTTTAGGGGTTCTGGTTTTTCTGATTTTCAGGGCGGTGCGAAATTATGAATCGGTACCGGCAGCTTCTGCTGCGGGAAGCCAGGCAGTGCGGTCGGCGGAACTGACAGCATCTCAGTCAACAGGATCTGCAGCATCTGAGCCGGCGGAATCGGCAGCAGTTCAGTCGGCAGAATCAGCAGTTTCATTACAGGAAACGGTTCTGCAGCCGGTTTCCGAAGCTGCGTCGGTCTCTTCTCCGGAAACACTGACGGATGTCAATGCACTTCCGGCAGGGACCGTGCTTGCGGAGAATCAGATCGATTCGAATCATCTGGAATCCTATTTTATTTCCAATGAGATTGCGGAGGGGGACGCCGTCTATCAGCGGATCAATCAGAAATCCTACCGGAAAAATGACAACATCGGTCTTTCCGACCTGCGCTATCTGAAAGTAATCTTCCGGGATTTCAATAATCAGATCCAGGTCGGAGAAATCATCGTCAATGCGAAACTCAGCGATGACTTCCTTACGATTTTTCAGGAACTGTATCAGAAAGACTATCAGATCCGGCAGATGCATCTGGTCGACAATTACTGGACCGGCGACGGAGAGTCGACCGATACGGCTTCCATTGAAGACGACAACACTTCAGCATTCAATTACCGGACGGCTACCGGTTCATCCAATCTGTCAAATCACGCCTACGGGTGCGCCATCGATCTGAATCCGCTGGAGAATCCTTATGTTGTCTTCAGGGACGACGGATCCGGGAAAGTCTATCATGCCGCATCTGAGGCGTATATATATAACCGCTCTTCGGATATGCCGCATGTCATTACGCATGACGATTTTGCATTTCAACTGTTTCAGGAACACGGATTCTCCTGGGGAGGAGACTGGAACAACCCCAAGGACTATCAGCATTTTGAAAAGAAAGTCAGCTGAGGGAGAAAATATGAACAGGCTTCAGAAAATCATCATTGTTCTTGCGGCAATACTGGCATGCATGATCGGAATGTGTGCGTATCTTCTGACACCGCCGGCACGCTACAGCCGGAATATGAATCTGGGCAACCGCTACCTTCTGGCGATGGACTATGAAAAGGCTGCCCAGGCTTTTACGGCAGCGATCACGATTGAGCCGAAAAAGGCGGAAGCCTACATCGGCCGCGGCGATGCCTATGCAGGACTGAAGAAACCGGAAAAGGCGCAGGCAGATTACATTGAGGCAGTTCAACTGGATCCCGGAGTGCAGGAAGCCGTTCAGAAAAAGATCGATGCACTGGAAATGACTCAGGACGGAGGAACTGCTGATTCGACAGCCGAAACAGTTCCTCAGACGCCGGCTCCGACGCCGACAGATGAAGCGGTGCCGGGTGCCCTGACGACCCTGAACCCGGTGATTACGGATACCTTCTGGGAAGGAAATGACGGTTCGCAGCGGACCGTTTCATTTGTCTCTCTGTCCGATTCCGACAAACAGCTGTGTCCGGCCCTCGGACAGGGACTGGATTCCTATTTTGCGCAGGAAGAGAAGCAGATGGAATCCGAGAACCAGAGGGTGGATTCCGTACCGCCGCTGCCTGAAAATGAGACGCCGCCGCCTTATGATCAGCAGAAAGCAACCATTGCACGTGCGGATACAAAAATCCTTAGCATCGTCTATGCGATTGAAGGCTATGGCGGCGGAATACACGGATGGCATATGACGCACGGATTGAATTTCGATTCGCAGACAGGAAAGATTCTGACGACAGCGGATATCATCCTGAATACCCAGACGGCCAGTCAGATTCTGGCCCAGAAACTAATCACGGAAGTCGGGGCAGATGCCTTTTATAATTCCGGAGCGACGCTGCAGTCCGACATTGAAAGCAATCTGAAACCGGACGGGGGAATTACCTGGAGTGCTGATCAGAACGGATATACGTTCTATTTCGATATCTATCTATTCGGCGCGTATTATGCGGGCGGGCATGAAACAAGGGTGAACTTCAGCGAATATCCGGATGTCTTCAGCACAGCCTGGCAGAACTGAAAAAGCTGTACAGGAAAAACAGCACAGGAAAAACAGCACAGGAAAAGCAGTACAGGAAAAATAGAAAGGACCGCAGCCGATGGAAAAAATTTCCGGAAAAGCGGAAGAAGCGCTCGCCGAATATCTGAAGAACCGGTTCGTCATTCCGGACGGATTTGAAAATGACGCTGCTCTCCGGAATGCGGACGATTCTTTTGCCGACCGCTGGAAGCCGGTCATGGAGCGCGCGGAAGAGGCCGGCGCTGCGGAAGCGGCGGCGGAGTACCTGCTGAAGGGCCGGGAGCCGTTTCATTTCAGGGATCCGGACGGCGTCAGCATGCAGATCTATCCTTCGGCGGCAGGCCGGGTTCCGGTCATTACGCTCAGAGATACGGCGGATTTCGAAAATCTGATCGTGAATGCGGCATTCGGCGGAAAACGCCCGGAGAATCTTTCCCGGATGGGAGCGCTTTTTCTTTATAACAAGTCCAACCGCTTTATCCTTCTTTCTTCAAAACCGTACAGCAATGTGCCGGCAGAGGAACTCGGGCTTGCGGAAGATGACTGGGCGGAAAAGTCGATGAAGATTCGTCTTGAGCATGAATGCACGCATTATTTCACGAAGCAGTTTTTCGGGTCGGCAGCCAACAATCTGCACGACGAACTGATTGCCGATTTCTTCGGCCTGGAAAATGCCTTCGGTTTTTATAAGGCGGAATATTTTCTCCGTTTCCTCGGGCTGACCGGAAAGAGCGGCGGAAGATTTCAGATTTATCTGGAATCCCTGCCGGCAGAAGTCCGGGAAGAGATCAGCCCGCTTCTGGAGGAAATCGTAAGGAAAGCGGCAATCAGAGCGGAAGCCTGGTCGGAGACGGAAGCCTTCCGGAAAATGGACCAGATTCAGAAAATTACTTTCCTGTGCAGGAAAAATATGGCGGAATGAAGACAGCGGCGGTCAGACGCCGCTGTTTCTGTAATAATGCCGGATATACTGAATGAATTCTTTTGCTGCCGGTTTCAGGGAGCGTTCCTTTAAATAGGTCAGATAGAATTTCCGGCGGAACCTGCTCTGGAGAGGGTAGGCCAGAATCTGTCCCCTCTGAATCAGGTCCTGCACGGCATATTCTGATATGATGGAAATACCCACTCCGTCGGCAACCATCCGTTTGATGGATTCCAGATCGTTGTTCCGCGCGATGACGCGGAGCTTTTCGGGACCGACATGGATCCCTTCCAGGAAACGGTCAGCCGCTTTCTGAGTGCCGGACCCGTTTTCCCGGAGGATGATCGGTTCCTGCAGGAGATCTGCGATTTCAGGATTTTTCTTTTTCAGTTCCAGATAATGATCATTCGAAGGGGTAATCAGCATCAGCTGGTCGGAGCAGAAAGGAAGAAAAGTGCATTTGGAGGCATTTTCTTTCTGGCCGACAATGCCGAATTCCACCGTTCCGTCCTGGACCTTCTGCAGGATCGACTGGGAGTCGCCCTGACTGATATCGAAATAAATGCCGGCATGGTTTTCGTGATAGGCGCCCATGACCGGCGGAAGAAGATAGCCGGAAGGAATCGTGGAAGCTCCGATGTGCAGGATGGATTCCGCCGTGCCGGAAAGCGCCTGAAGCGCGGCTTCTTTCATGTCCATGATCCGTCTGGCATATTTCAGGAATATTTCTCCGTCTTCCGTCAGGCGAACAGACTTCGTCGAACGCTCAAGCAGTGTCTTTCCGAGCTCTTTCTCAAGATTCCGGATATGGGTGCTGACCGTGGACTGGGAGAGGAAAACATCCTCCGCGGCCTTGGAGAAATTTTTTTCATTTGCAACGGCAATGAATAATTCCAGCTGTCTGAATTCCATGGAAACCTCCTGATCCGGGAACTGCTTCCATTTTAACGCAAAAAAGGACGGATGGGATAAAAATAGATAAAAAAGAATTAGTTTATAGATAAAACCGATAAATGAACCAAAAGAGGGCGGATTATCAATTTCTCAAATGCCCTTCTTCATGATACATTAGAGTAGATGAAAAATAATTTTAGGGACATTAAATTTTTTGCAGGAATCGATATCGGCTCCACCTGCGCCAAGACGGTCGTCATGGACAGGGAAGGAGCGGTCTGCTTCCGCCTGCTTCAGGCTACCGGATGGAGCAGTATCGGAACGGCAGAGGACATCCGGAAGGCCATTCTGGAAAGAGGCTGCGGGGAAGACAATACGGCAGTCGTTGCGACAGGCTACGGGCGCATTTCGGTGCCGTATGCAGACAAATGCGTGACGGAGATCACCTGCCATGCCAAAGGGGCCTGCCATATCCACGGGCTTTCCGCCATGACGGTCATTGACATCGGAGGACAGGATACGAAGCTGATTTCCGTGGAAGACGGCAGCGTCAAGGATTTTGTCATGAACGACAAATGTTCCGCCGGAACGGGACGCTTCCTCGAAATCATGGCCAATACGCTGGCGGTTGATGTCCGGGAACTCTGCGCTCTTGCATCTGAAGGCGGCAGCACGTCTATCAGTTCGCTCTGCACGGTCTTTGCGGAATCCGAAGTGACCAGTCTGATCGGGCGTGGCGAGAAGAAAGAAAATATCGCCTATGCCGTCGTGAATTCAATCGTGACAAAAGTAGCATCGCAGGCCGGACGTCTTCCTTATGAAGGAACGACAGCCTGTCTCACCGGCGGTCTGTGCGGCATTGAATATTTAAGAAGCGCGCTTTCGGAAGCGCTGAAGGTTCCGGTCAGGACCTGCGAAGAAGGACGCTATGCCGGAGCGGAAGGCGCGGCGCTGATTGCCTCATCCCTTTATGCATGAAACCCGTATGCATGAACCGCGGATCAGGGCGGTTCGGTTTTTTATACAGTATCTGAACGGGAAAGGAACGCTATGATTTATCTCGACAATGCGGCAACAACCATTCATAAGCCTCAGCAGGTCATCGATGCGGTCACGGAAGCGATGACCACTTTCGGAAATGCGGCAAGGGGAACGCACGAAAGTTCACTGGATGCTTCCCGCTCCGTTTTCGGTACCCGGCAGAAGCTGGCAGAGATGTTCGGCTGCTCCCGTGCGGACCATGCCGTCTTCACGGCAAATGCGACGGAATCCCTGAATATTGCCATCAACGGAATCATTTCCGAAGGAGACCATGTGATCTCCACGGACATGGAGCATAATTCCGTTCTGCGTCCGCTGTACCGTCTGCAGACGGAAAAAAACGTCGGACTGGATTTCGTGCCGGCCGACCGCGACGGAAAAATCCGCCTCGGAGATTTTGAGGAACGGATCCGTCCCAATACAAAAGCCATCGTCTGCACGCATGCTTCCAATCTGACCGGAAATGTAAACGACCTGGCGGAAATCGGAGAGATCGCCCGCAGGCACGGACTGATTTTTATTGCCGATGCCTCTCAGACGGCCGGCTGCCTGGAAATCAGTATGCAGGAAATGAACATTGACGTTCTGTGCTTCTCGGGACACAAGGGCCTTATGGGACCGCAGGGAACCGGAGCGCTTCTTCTGCGGGAAGGCGTGGAGATTCGCCCGTGGAAGACCGGCGGAACCGGCGTGCAGAGCTATCTGAAGAGCCAGCCGGAAGAATATCCGACCCGGCTGGAGGCCGGAACGCTCAACAGCCACGGAATTGCGGGGCTGTCTGCCGCCCTTGATTTCATCAAAGAAACGGGAATCTCCGTAATTTGTGAAAAAGAAACGGCGCTGATGCGGCGGTTCTATGAAGGCGTATCCGGGACTGACGGCGTGAAAATCTACGGTGACTTTTCCGGGAAACTCCATGCGCCGACCGTTGCCCTGAACATCCGCGATTATGAATCGGGCGCCGTATCCGACGAACTTTTCCGGACCTGCGGAATTGCCACGAGGCCGGGGGCACACTGTGCGCCGCGCATGCATGAGGCACTGGGAACGACGCAGCAGGGAGCGGTACGGTTCAGCTTTTCCTGGTTCAATACCGATGAGGAAATCGATGCGGCGGTTTCCGCCGTGAAGGAGCTGGCGGCAGAAAACTGACTGCCGGTGATGAGCATCCGTAAGGAATTAAAAAAATGGAGGTATAGAAATGTCAGATTATCATCAGATGTGGAAAGACCTGGGAATGGATGTCGAGAATCATGACAAACTGTGCAATGTGCTTCCGACTGCCGTCGGGGATGTTTTCCTCTCCCAGGAAAACCGTCCGAAGGCCATGGACTTCTGGGATATGGTGATCTCCGAAGTACACGGCATCCGTCCGGCAGAGCTGATCGAGGAACAGAAAAAAGGCCGCAAGGTTTTCGGAACGTTCTGCGTCTATGTTCCGGATGAAGTCGTCATCGCGGCAAACGGCATCGTGACGGGACTCTGCGGCGGCTCGCAGTTCTGGGTTCCGGGCGGCGAAGCTGTCCTGCCGAAAAATACCTGCCCGCTTATCAAGGCTTCGGTCGGTGCCCGTCTGGGCCGCACCTGCCCGTTCTTCCGCATCGCGGACATGTATGTCGGTGAGACGACCTGCGACGGAAAAAAGAAGGCTTATGAGATTCTCGGCGAAGACGTCCCGATGTATGTCATGGATGTTCCGCAGATGAAGCGGGACAAAGACATCGTGAAATGGAAGGAAGAAATCGCGGAGTTTGCAAAAAAAGTCGAGGAGTTTACGGGAAATGAGATCACTCCCGAAAAGCTGAATGAAGCCATCCATATCGTCAATGAGAAACGGCGCGCACTGGCAAGGGTGTACAACTGCCGCAAGTCGGAGTGCCTCCCCATTTCCGGAAGAGATTCCCTGCTGATGATGCAGATCTCATTCTTCGACGATCCGGTCCGCTGTGCGCAGATGTGCAACCGGCTGGCCGATGAGCTGGAACAGAGAATCAAAGACGGCGTTTCCGTGGTCAAGGAAGGCACGAAGAGAATCCTGCTGACCGGCACGCCTCTGGCAGTCCCGAACTGGAAGCTGCACAACATCATCGAGACCAGCGGCGCAGCCGTTGTCTGCGAGGAAATGTGCACAGGCACGAGATATTTCGAGAACCTTGTGGATGAAACAAAGACAACCCTGGATGATCAGTTCATGGCCCTGTCCGAACGCTACATGAAGACCAACTGCGCATGCTTCACGCCGAATACCGGCCGTGTCGACGATATTCTCCGCATGGTCAAAGAATACCATGCCGACGGCGTCATTGACTGCAGCCTGCAGTTCTGCTGCCTGTACGATACAGAGAAACGTTCGGTATCCAGAGCACTGAAGGAAGCCGGCGTACCGGTACTCAGCCTGGAGACAGATTATACGGATACGGATGCCGAGCAGCTCCGCACGAGAATCGGCGCTTTCGTAGAGATGCTTAATGCCTGAAGAAAAAAACGGGGAGGAAGGCCGGCTGCGGTATTATATCCTGTTTCAGAATTACGAACAGGGGCTGGCCCTCCATGAACTGCTGTCGGACCATGGGCTGGAAAACCGGATTGCGCCGGCGCCGCGTTCCATTCAGGGAAAGCTTTCCTGCGGCATGTCATTGCTGATTGAGCCGGAGGCCATTGAGGCGGTCAGGAAATGCATTTCCGAAAACGGGGCAGAGTATTACGATATCGTTCCGCTGGCCGGACAGATCATTTCCCACAGGGACAGGTACTGCTGAAGAGCGGACGGCGGTCCGGCTATCAGCTGAAGAAAACTATATGAGGGACTCCCGTTCCGGCAAGGCAGAGACTGCTTTCCGGGATGGGAGTTTTTTACATTATAGGAAATTCCTCCTTTTGGAAAAGGGCAGAAAAAAAGAAGGTGGTGAAAGAAAGGTTCAGTAAACAGGCCGTTGGGGATCAGAAGATATAGAAGCCTTCCTCACCTTCAACGTC
>Ga0183097_10370_pt1 | contig 100241 bp, 95 predicted proteins | sample BioMet8_FD_128883 | JGI IMG/M metagenome (GOLD analysis project Ga0183097, IMG submission 128883) | Microbial communities from bioreactor (seeded with sewage sludge) at Lawrence Berkeley National Lab, California, USA - Biofuel... | ecosystem: Engineered > Bioreactor > Anaerobic > Unclassified ... | reverse complement strand
AGAATGAAATCCGCCAAAGTTTGCTCCCGAAAAGTCCTTTGGTTTCTTCGTTTTGGCAAGAAGTGTACTCTTTGGTAAGCTCTAACTGGGAAACTCACCACTCTTTGTCCCGGGAGGAGGAAGAGAGTTTTCTTTATAAATGGATGGCCTCCTATATTGTCAATAACAAGAAGGCTTGCTTTAAAAACCACCCTGACGCCGAGAGCTTTTACGCCTTTTTGCTTGAAGAACTAGCGGCCTTTGAGAAACATTTTGGATTTTATCTAAGAGATGAAGTTATCTCGCATCCAGATTACAGAGAAAACGCTGCCAGTTTTGTCCAGCAATTATGTGGGAATGACTCCGTGATTATCGAAAGTTTTAATTTCACCGCTCCTTCCATTAAAAACGTGAAGATTCGCAATCTTCATGGTTCTTTAACTTCACCTATTTTTGGCATCGATGTTGACCAAATCGACACCGATGGCCCTCTTTATCGCTTCACAAAGGATATCCGGTGCTTAAAAAATCAGGCAGGGCAAGAGGAAGTAAGCAATTTTGATGTTATCACACAGGTGGTTGTTTATGGCCACGCCCTTGATCCTCAAGATTACAATTATTTCTTCTCAATGCTGAGCACAATGGAACTTCAAGGTGCAAATCGTCAAGTCCGCCTCAAATTCCTTTATTCTCCTCACGGGGATGTTACTGAAGAACAGGCCCGAACTCAAACCTCGGAGGCTGTAGCAAAACTCATCAACCATTGGGATAAGGCCAACGGGAAACCAATCTCGACCTTATCTCGCTTATATTTCCAAAAGCAAATTGTGATTAGAAAGGCTTAATTGGCCAAATATCCCGAACGATGAATCTAATTACTAATTGTTTTTGCGCTCAAAATAAAAATCGCCGCTAATCTCTTCCGAACAAATCGCGGGAATAGACTTTCTTTCCGAAGGGTTTCAGTTCCTCGGTGATCCGATTGGCCAGAATCACGGTGGATCCCTTCGCGAACGTCGCCAGATCGGAGACGACAGGGTAGCTTTCGAAGCGCGTTTCCTTGATCGTGGGCTCATAGACCACGACCTGCACGCCTTTGGATGTCAGCTCCGCCATGATGTCCTGGATCGAGGAGGAACGGAAGTTGTCGCTGTTGGCCTTCATGGTGAGGCGGTAGACACCCACCACCGCATCCTTTTTGCCCTGAAGCCGCTTCATGACCTCGGAGGCGATGAACTCCTTACGGGTCTTGTTACTCTCAACAATCGCGGAGATGAGGTCCTGCGGGACCCCTTTGTAGTTCGCCCGGAGCTGCTTCGTGTCCTTTGGCAGGCAATAACCGCCATATCCAAAGGAAGGGTTGTTATAGCCACCGCCGATCCGAGGATCAAGACAAACCCCCTCGATGATGCTTTCGGCGTCAAGGCCCTTGACGTCCGCGTAGGTGTCCAATTCGTTGAAATAGGCTACCCGTAACGCTAAATACGTGTTTGCGAAGAGTTTGACCGCCTCAGCCTCGGTCGAATTGATGATGAGGGTTGGGACGTCCTTCTTGAGCGCGCCATCCTTCAGTAAGTTAGCGAAGACCACCGCCCCTTTTTGGAGATCGGGGTCATCGAGTTTAGTCCCGACGACGATCCTAGAGGGATAGAGGTTGTCATAAAGGGCTCTTGACTCCCGGAGGAACTCCGGCGAGAAAAGGATCCGAGAATAATGCATTTTGGCCCGAAGGTCTTTGGTGTAGCCGACGGGGATGGTCGATTTGATGACAATGAAGGCCTTTTTGTTCACGGCAAGAACGGACGAGACCGCCTGCTCAACGAGAGAGGTATCAAACGAGTTTTCGATGGGGTCGTAGTTCGTGGGAACAGCAACGATGACGTAATCTGCGTCACGGTAGGCCTGTTTTGAATCCGAGGTCGCCACCAAATCAAGTTTCTTGGTCGAAAGATATTCCGTAATTTCTTTATCTTGGATGGGCGAAATTTTCCGGTTCACTTGGTCAACTTTGCTTGAAACCACATCAAAAGCGATGACGGAATTCTTCTGAGAAAGAAGAACCGCAAGAGAAAGGCCAACATAACCGAGACCAGCAACCGCGATGTTCATGAAGTAATAATAGACCTTATTTGTTTTCTATTGAAATAAGCAATCAAAAAAGGGCCCTTTTGGTGCTTTTAATAGATAAAAATTTACATCCATAGATTTATTAAGAAGAGGGAAGGAGTAAACTAATTCAATAATGCTAAGAAAATTGCATCAGAAATACCTAGCCCTGCTTTTCAAGATTCAGCAGCGTCGACGGACAAAAATCAACGTTCGTAGACAAAAAGGACTGATCAATCGCGATGTTTCAATTCTTTCTTGCGACTGCACAGCTGGAGGAATATATCACGACTTGGGTTTGAAGTTTCTGTCTCCGACCATCAATTTGTATTTTAGTCGAGATGACTTTTGCAAGTTTGCTTTAAATTTGAGCCATTACTCTTCTTTGAATCTTCTTTTCCCAGATGAGCTGCAAACAGAGTCGTTTCCCGTTGGCTTATTAGGAGACATCAAGATTTATTTTATGCATTACCAGAACGCGGAAGAGGCGAGGGCCAAATGGTACGAGAGAAGTAAGAGAATCAACCCACATAATATTTTTGTCATTATGACCGACACCGACCCAATAACTCCGAAAACCGTCGAACTTTTCAAGGCAATTTCTTATCCGAAAATTTTGCTTTGCAGCAAATCTTACTCCTTGGAAGAACATGAATGGGTGATCCGAAAAAAGGCCAAGGCTTTAGACAAAAGTTATTTGGCACCATCCAGCCTTTTTTCTTGGAAACGATTTTACGATTTTTTCCCATTTGTTTCTTGGCTCAACCAAGGCCAAAAGGATGTTAAGAAAACAGAACGAAGCGCAAAATAGGTTTCATTCTTCGAAAAAAAGTACGGCATAGAAAAGAAGTTCGAGAAGATTTATAAAGTTCAGCAAAAGAATTACGGTATGTCCTCACAAGTCTCTTTCCGTTGTTCCTTTCCAGAGTAGTCAACCTATAAAAAAAGTTCGATAATATTAAAAATGAAAGACTTACTTAGAACCTATTTAGAGTTTCGCTCAGCGCGATTTTCTGAATTAGGGAGAGAGAGAGATGCAAAAGCAATCGGCAAACAGTATTACTGTGGACGGCCTTTGCCTGATGAAAAAGTTTCAAACGGCATCCTTCGGGAAAAGCTTCTTTTGGGGGCTCCTCTTTTTGTCACTCGCTTAGGCGGCGTAGAGGAACGAGGAATCGTGAGCAGAACCCTTAACCAAAAAGGGCTTTTAAACAGCATCCCCGAAAACGTATTGAAAGCCTTGACGGAAAATGCGGGTTTTTATTATAGGTCAGTTGAGGATATTGACCATTTTAGCCAGCTCTATATCGAGGGATTAAAACAAGCGTCTTTTCTCGCCTGCTCGGGAATGAAAGGTGAACGTTTCCTCATCAAAAATTTCTACCTAAAAAAGCCCTTACTAGCATGGAAAGGTCTAAACCCCATTTTATTTGAGCACCCCTTTACTGAAGCCTTGGCTGGAAAAAAGATTCTCGTAGTTTCGCCTTTCGTTGAAACCATGTCTGAACAGTTAAAACGTCAAACTCTTCTTTTCAAAAATCAAAACACACTTCCGTCAGCTACCTACTTGTTTGTCAAATCTCCTGTCACGTTCGCAGGAGCCAAGCTACCCGATTGTTCTTGGTTTGAGACATTGAATTCAACATTTGAAAAAATCAAGGTACTCGATTTTGACGTTGCTTTGCTCGGCTGCGGAAGTTATGGGCTTCCATTGGCTCATCGTATTTTTCTAATGGGAAGAACGGCAATTCATATCGAAGGACCTTTGCAATTGCTCTTTGGAATCCGAGGGAATTATTATGACAACGTTCCCGAAATTAAAGAACTGGTTAATTCCGCTTGGGTCCGGCCCTCAGTGAGCGAAAAACCGAGCGGCTTTCAATCCGTTGAAGGAGGATGTTATTGGTAATGGATACAAGCAATAAAGGGGGGACTCGGCAGCTGGTTTCGATAGTCACTTCCGCTTATAATTGCGAAAAATGGATCGGGGAACTCGCACAATCAATCCTTGATCAAACTTATCCCAATCTGGAGTGGATTGTCGTTGACGATGGAAGTACCGACAAAACTGAGGAAGTTGTGCGTCAGGCTTTTTCTTCTTTTCAGCAAACCTCGGACCGGCAACGTTCCTTAATTTATATTAAGCAAAAAAATGGTGGGGTCGGACAGGCGACTTTAAATGGTTTCAAGCACATTACCGGTAATTATTATCTTTGTATTGATGCCGACAATCGACTTCGCCCGTCTTGCCTTAGCATTTTGATGAATACCCTTCGGGCTCATCCGAACGCCGTGTTCGTTCAACCTGATGTTGCCTTTTTTGAAGTAGATGGCAGCAAAGAAATACCTTTAGGAACGATGGCAGACCAAGACCATTATCAAATCAATCCCACCATCATCAATAGCAATACAGATCCTTTTTATTATTTCACGATTAACAAAATCGGATTTCTTTATGGAATATGGTTTGTTGATCTGACGAAATTCCGTCAAATCAACCCCACTCTTGAATTTGCCCCTTCGAGGCTTTGCCAAGATAGCCCTTTGCTGGCTCAACTGTATTTATGCTGCAACAAGGTTTATATTTCAGACGTTTTGGCCGACATTCGAATCCGAAAAGAAAGTCTCTCTCACAACCACGATTCTGACGATATTGGCATGAAAGAAATTGAGCGAACCGATTCTGAATCTCTCACTTTTTTGAAAGTAGACCCCTCGCTCATTGCCTATGGTCAAAACGCCATTCACCTTCGTTGGAACGATCGCCTTGTCAAATACTATCGTGACAGGGAAGACAAAGTTCACTTCAAACAATCTTTGAAAACACTCTGCCAATACCGAAAAAAAGTCCCGCAGCTTAAGAAATTAAGCCATGGCTCCTTTTATTACCGAATGTCTTACCTCGTTACTCAACTTCGGAAACGCTCGAAATAAATTAACCTGTCAATGAATATCACCAAGTATAAAAAGAATGAGGAAGGACCGGAGAAAAACCCAATCTTTTTTGTGATTACGACCCTCTACAACAGTGCTTCTTCACTTAAAGTTACCTTAGATTCCATGGCCAAGCAAACCTACGGCCGTCTCATTCACCTTATCTATGACGATGGAAGTAAACCAGAATTAAATTGTGATTCTTTGGTCGAGGACTACAAAAAAGAAGTTTCAAAGAGGTCTGATCCTTATCCCGTAATCTATGAAAAAGGGTCTAAAAATCTCGGCGTTGACGGTGCTCACGTCCACTGCTTTCGAGAAATAGAAGGAACTCACTTCACCTGGCTTGATTCCGGTGATTATCTAAGCCCTTCTTTTTTCGAAGAAGTGGCCAAAGCAGTCCAAGCCCATCCGGAATGTCATTGGTTTGGTGTAAACTTCTTTCTTTTTGACCAAACGGGAGTTGATCCGGTTTCTCGCGGGAAGAAGCCAGACGTGTCTCCCATAGTTCACCATTCCGATTGGCTTCCGATGCGAACGTTTTACACTTGGAGAAAACTGGTTATTGAGAAAGAGACGTTTTTTTCGATTAACCCGAATCTTTTCTTTATTGATGGAAAGCAGTACGGCGGAGCTTATTATGATGGCCAAATCGAAATAGCCTTTGTTTTGAACTCAGAACCAATTTGTTATCTTTCTCATCCTTTAGCTTATCAGCTTGTTGACGCCCATTCTGCCTCACGGCAGTTCTCTTTCGACCTTGAAAAAGAGAAACAAGGATTGGCAATCTACTTACCGAAACTCGGAATATCGTCTCAAGATATCTCACAATATATTGGCTATTTAGATGTGACAAATAAGGCTCAGCAAATAGAAGAAAATTTTAACCATGGCCATTACGATAAAGCACTTGAAAATTTTAAAGAAGTAAAGAGGTTTATCCATCAAAATCATCTTCCACACTATTATTTTGTTTTTAGAAAACGTGCTCGCCGTTTTGCTTGCCTTTCTAGGCACGCTTTTCTCCGAAAATGTTATAGTTTTGTCCGCTCCAAGAGAGAAAGAACCGGATTGAGGAAAGAAAGGACACATAATGAATCTGCGAAAGAAGATTGAACGCCGCCGTTTCTACAAACATCTTCAGAAAGAAACATCCTCTTTTATTGATCAGTTGCAGAACAAACCTCAGGGTCTAGTTTTACGAGGGCACGTTGATATTGACTATCCCAAAGTAGAAGTTGGCGATGGGTGCTGTTTTCGTTTAAACGACTATTTTCGAGGCACGAAAGACGGAATGATTTCTTTGGGGAAGAAGGTATGGATTGGGGACAACGTCACTTTTAACTCGGCTTGCAAAATTTCCATCGGTGATGACACAATGATCGCCTCCAATTCCTATATCGTTGACCATGATCACTGCGTTGACACAGATGGGCTTCTCATTTCTTCTCCGCTTATTTGCCAACCCGTAACCATCGGCAAGAATGTATGGGTGGGGGCAAATAGCGTAATATTAAAGGGCGTTTTTATTGGCGATGGGGCAGTGATCGGGGCAGGATCGGTTGTCGTTAAAGATGTTCCCGCGAACGCCATCGTGGTTGGAAACCCCGCCCATCTCCTTCGCTATCGAAAACAAAATGACTAAAAAAATCGTGATTATCCGTTTGATTGGTCGTTGCGGTAACCAACTTTTCCAATACGCTTACGGCCGAGGGGTTGCTCTGGAGAACAACGCTGACCTATGGGTCTACGGCGACAACAATCCATTCGAAAACTGCTCAAACGATCTTCCTTTGTTTAACACTAACTGCGAGTTCAAGTCGGGCGATCCCTATTCCATTTTTCTCAAGCTAAAATTGACGATTGGTGCCCATCGTTTAGAAAAAACAAAAAACCACGAGGAGTTATTGGCCTCATATCGGAAAAAAGGTATCTTCTTCACTTATTATCTTTTTCCACCACACACCGCCATTAAGGCTAACAAAATTTATCTACTTTCGATAAAAGATAATGAACGACACGATTTTCCTGAAAAGTATCGGGATATCTTTCTAAAGGAAATCACGGCGAAGGAGCCAGTTCCTTATGAGGACATCTTTACCCCTGAAGTCCGGGCTCGCGAAACCGTTTGTGTTTCAGTCCGCCGAACGGATTTTCTTTCGGAGCAATACAAAGCCCACCACTTTGTCTGCACGAATGCCTATTTCACTCGCGCCATTGCTAAGGCGAAAGAGCTCATCAAGAACCCTTTGTTTATCATCTTCTCGGATGATATCGAATGGTGCAAACAATCAGGCTTGCTCCCCAAGGATTCCATTTATGAAAAACCGGGATATACCATTCCTCAAAAGCTGATGCTGATGAAGGAATGCAAGCATTTCATAATTTCTAATTCCACTTTCTCATGGTGGTCACAGTTCCTTTCGGTCAGCCCCAACAAAGTCGTTATTGCTCCATCAAAGTGGAAACAGGACGGAGACTATTCTTATATGTACCAAAGTTACTGGACTTTAATCGACCCGCAGGAGGATTGAATATGGCTATCTTTGATCGATTGGTGATGCATTGGTATCATCATTTCTGGAAAAAGCACTTACTCAAAAGACTGATTAATCCGCCCAAACGCATAACGGTTTGTGGGCTAAACGAAGTCGATGGACCTTCAGTTTCCATTGGTGAAGATTGCCGTTTGGGTGTGGGCGTTTTCTTTCGAGGGAAAAGAACCGGAAAGATTAAGATAGGAAGCTCCGTTTTGTTCGGAGACAACGATTGTGTCAACTGCGCCGGAGAAATCGTTATCGGCGATCGAACAATGATTGCCGCGAATACTTTTATCACAGATCTTGACCACGGTTGTCAAAAAGGTAGTCCTATGTCGACTCAGCCATTATCGATTTCAAAAGTTACTATTGGAAGCGATGTCTGGATTGGCAATGGAGTGACCATCTTAAAAGGCTCAGTTATTCATGATGGTGCAGTCATCGGAGCTGGAGCGGTCGTCAAAGGTGAAATTCCCGAAAACGCCATCGCAGTTGGAGTTCCAGCCAAGGTGATTAAGTACCGCCAATAGGATCTATTTGTTGAGATCGATTTGAATCGAAAAGTCTTTGAGACCTTCGTCTCGCTTAGGAGACAAGGCAAGCGAAGTAACTAGACCGGATGCTTTGCTATCGTTAATCTCAATTCTTTCACCATAGGGCAAACCAAAAATCGCATCGTCGAACCGGATTCCATTTTCTTTCAAAAAGGCCAAAGTCGTTTCTCGATATTCTAGTTTTCTCGATGAGGCAAGAATGATTTTGTCGTCGAACGGGATTGAGGCAAAGAAATCTTTGACTCCGGGCAACAAAGTGTCGTGGCCATCGATGAGATAACCATTGTGCTTCACGATGGTCCCATCGATATCGATAAACCAAGTGTGACCGAGCGGCGAAAGGATAACCTCTTTCTTTTTCATTTGATATCCTTCAACTGCTGACCAATTGCTCCGCCGGGATGGTTCATCTTAAAATCCTCGATTGTCACACCCATGCGTCTTGAAAGTTCAATGGCAATACCTTGGAGAACAATCAGGAACACGGTGGTTGAGTTGTTGGGAGCCACATTCCAAAGGTCCCCTTCGTTGTCGAGTTTCATGACCAATGCGTGTGAAGCAATTCCGTTCACTTTTCCGGCTTGGTTGAATGAGAAGCTCCAGGTGTTGCTGCCCCGATCCCTCAAATAATCCGCCAGTGTTATGGTCTCCGAGGTATTCCCTGATTTGGAGAGAAGGATGACTAAATCCCCCTTCTTGACGATACCTAAATCGCCATGAATGGCGCTGTTGGTGTGCAAAAACGACGCCTCAAGTCCGAAGGAATTCATCGTTCCGACGAACTTCTCGCAAATAGGGACGTTCTTTCCAAGCCCCGAGGCGATGATCTTGTGGCCCGACTTCAATGCGGTTTCGCATTGGTCCAGCAATTCGCCATAGCGGGCCTCATCGATGGACGCCACCGCGTCCCGCACCGTCTTAATGAGATTCTCGTAATAAGGGATCATAGCAAGCCCTCCTCTTTCAGGGATTCGCTCAGAAGCTTCGTTCCATTATAGAACGCTCCGCAAATGGAATCGTAGTCTTCCCAGGCGTAGGTCGATAACGAAAGCCAAATCAAGGCGTGGAGGAACCGGATCTTTCGCTTCTCTTCCTCGGAGAAGCCAGCCAGGAGGATCGGGGCGAAGGACTCATACCCGCTGGAGCCGATCGTTAGGGAAATGGCATCAGGATGGACGTCCAAGACGAAGTTCTTCGCGTTGAACTGGTCGTAGTTCCCAACGATCGAGTAATAAAGTTTGGACCAATCGTAAAAAGGATCACCATAAAGCAGGGTATCGCCAAAATACCCTCGAGGGTCAATTAGAACGACCGAGAGGTCCTTTTTGACCAGAAGGTTGGAGAAGGTCGAGTCGCCATGGATGAAGGAGAACTCCTTCGTCCCCGTGGCAATCTTCTTAACCCAAGCTTCCACTTTTTCTTTCAGGAAGAAAGGATTCGCGTAGCGGGCCCCATTGATCGAGATTTCTTGCTCCTGCGCGAAGGGGACCAAATCTTTGATCTTCTCGATCCGGGAATAGGTCTTATCAAGGTAGCATTCCATAATCGAACGGGGATTGGCCGGCTCTTTATGGAACGAATGTAGGGACGAAAGAGCCTTGACGGCGTTGCCCACCACCTCTTTCTTCTCGGAATCGGATAAGGACAGCTTGAAGGGGTTTCCACCCTCGACCCGTTTCATTTCTAAAGGGGAATACCCATATATTTTTGGGATCGCGCGGAAGCCTAACTCGGAGGCTCGCCGATACCAATTGGATTCTTTCTTCGCCAGCTCCACTCCTTGGTCGGTGATGGGCTTTTTGATGACGCGGGTAGACGTAATCGTCATGGAATTGAACGGCCGGCACACGTAGTCTTTCTTCTTGGCTTCGTAGGCGAGTAAAGTCCCGACCTCGCAGCTCCCCTGCATGGAAAGGCGCTTGAAGCCCAAAGGCTTCGAGGCGAGATAACGGACGAACTCCCCTTCGGCGGGGACATCGGAAAAATCCTTTTGATTCTGGAAAACAAAGCATCCGGCCACCCCGTCTGCGGAGGACCTCTCCTCGACGAACTTGCCCTCTTTCAAGGACCAACGGCATTCGAAGGATTCCGAGATCCCGATGTAATCGCCTGGGACGGATGGCATTTGAAAAGCATCGTTCAAAATGAGGTCGGACCAAATTAGCATGAAGGGGGTCTTCTCCGGGACCAAGGAAAAAGCCTGCTTAAAGCCGCAGCATGTCCCGACGCCCTCCGCCACCACGCAGCGGTAATCTACTTCGGCGAACACCTTCAGGTATTTCTCGAGAACCTCGTGGAGGTAATCGCAGATGATGATGAAATGCTTATCCGGGTACTTCCGAAAGAGATGGAAGATGATCGGAAGGTTGTCCACTGGGACGATGCCTTTCGGCTTGTTCGCGGTGAGGTGGCCCATCCGGGTCCCTTTCCCGCCGGCCTGGACAATGATGTAATTCGGTTCCATTAGGTTAATTTTACCTCGATGAGAGTTGGCTGACGAAGGCTTCGATTTGCGCCAAGGAATCTGAACCATTTAAAAGATCGAGGGTTGGAGCGGATCTTTGCCACATGGATAAGGGCATATCAGTATAAAGAAAACGATGCTCAGGCTTTTCATCATAAAGACAAACGATCGGACAGGAAGAGGATGCCACAAAGTCCAAGAGACCGCTCCGTAATGAAATTAGGCATTTGGTTTGAAGGGAGATGAGATAAAACTCTTCGAAAGAGCAGCGAAGGGGCTGGGTAAACGGAAGGGGACTTTCATCACCCACCACATTCATAAAAACATGAAAACCTTGATCGGACAGGCTTCGGGCGCAAACTTCTAAAGTCTTTTTAACCGATTCCGATTGAGTCGAAAAAGAGGAGGCGTTCAATAAAATCGTGTGGCGAGGATCGCTAATCCCGAAAGACGAATGAGAAAAAGAACTTGGTTTCGCAATGGCTGGACCGTCCAAAGGATCTTTGGACAAACCAAGGTGCTTTTTTGCTAAGCCAATGACCGTATCTGAGTGGTCCTGAATATCCCAATGGTTACTGAAAACCAGGTCATGATGCGCGGATTCAAACTGAACCCATTGTCGTTCCCAACGATAGACCCATGAAGTGATCGATTCCTTTTGAATATGAATACGGACTTTGTTTAGAACGGGGTAGAGAGTCTTATAACGTTCGAGATTCTTAGCAAAAAGAAAGATATCAATAACCGCGGCCGGATTCTCTCGAGCGTACTGATCAAGTAAAGATAAAAGAAGAACATTATCACCGACTGCCAAATATAACGAAACGAAAACCATGTGGCCTGGCTCGGATGTCATAGTCAAAAGGGTATGTTCAAAACGAAGCAAATGGCGATGATAGCATTCTGTTTTTAGATGAGAGAACGGCTTTTTGAGAAAAGAAAAAACCATAACATTGTTATTATCCACCAATAAGGGGAAACAACAAAGCGGCGATGTCAGAATGAAAACCGCCTTTTAGTTTGATAAACTAATGTCATGGAAAATCTCCCAAAAATCATTCACTGCTGTTGGCTAAGCGGTTACCCTTTATCGGACCAAGCGAACCACTGCCTTGATACTTGGAAAAAGTTTTTACCCGATTACGAAATCAAACTCTGGACGAACAAGAACTATGACCTGAGCAAGAATCCGTTCCTTCGGGAAATGGTAAAAAGACAATTGTGGGCGAACGCTTCGGACTATGTTCGGAAAGACGTGGTGTATCAATACGGGGGAATCTATCTTGACTTGGACGTTGAAATGATCAAGGATCCCCGCCCTCTTTATGATCGTGGAGCTTTTGTTGGTTTTGAACGTTGGGATGACCAGGGCGTAACGCGTTATTCCATCAACGATGGCCCTGGATTTGGCGCGGCAAAAGGAAGTCCGCTTCTCAAAGAGATACTCGACGCCTACTCCCGTTTAGAAATCTCCGATCTTGTCCAAGACAATAAATCTATTTACATGGGACCGGATTTGGAAACAAAGTTTTTGGAGAAGAAGGGGCTAAAGTTAGACAACTCAGAACAAAAAATCATGGATTTCACCATCCTTCCTTGGGACTACCTAACCCCAATGGACATGAAAGGTAATCTCACTTTAACCGATAACAGCGTTTCAATTCATCTATATCGAAATTCAGTCAAGAATCCGAATAGCAATTGGATTACCTTCCAGTTCGAACAGTATCGTAAAAAACACCCAGGCGCTTCCCCAAAAAGGATTCGCCTTCACCTTTGGTTTGCTCATCCGATTAACATGTTTAAAAATCGGTTCCTTCGTGGAAAAAAGAATATCGAAAGTCCCAAATAGGGTTACTTTTTCTTTAGCAAGATCGACCAGCCCTTCCGCCAGCAATGCATGAGAAAATGAAAGGGCTTTAGGCAATACCAAACGCCACATTTCCATAAATAAGAAAACGGCTTATTTTGTAGTCGGTAATAATGCATGTAAACATGAAATAAGCGATTGGTGTATTTTCCATATTGCCATGGTTTTTTTGCTACAACAAAATGAAGGATTTTTACGTTTTTCTTAACCCATTGATACTCGCCTTTGCGTAGCCGAGCGTTGTTGGCAAATGTGCAGTTGTAACGGCGGTCAACGTAGCGGAGGGCGTTCTCTTTGAATGCCGCGTTCAAAATGTCTTGGTCACAGAAAACGATTTGATCTTTTATTTCTTTTAAAACGTTCCGATAGAAGTCGATCGTAATTTCTCGGAAATAGTCGACGTTCATCAAAAGCACGCCCGAATTGAAGTAGTTAACCCCTGACGGGAGTTTAATTTTTAAAAGATCATAGACCCCTCTCTCATAGTCATCATAAGGGCCACCATCCTTACCGTCAGGACGAACCGCCACCGCTGCTAAGGCTTTATACGAAATATCAAGGTTATAGAAGGGAGAGAGATCGCCGTTCACTACTATATCGGTATCCAAATAGAGGATTTTGTGAACATCGGAATCAACAAAGTTTTGAGGAAGAAGGCGATTAATACTTTGAGAGTAGTAACGGGGCAAAGAAGAAAATTCAGCCCCGCCAAAAGGATTATTTACGATGGGAGAAAACTTCAGCTGAAAATCACTGGCCTTACAGGCCTTTTCGATTTGCTTTGTCGACCGAGCGGACAAGGCTTCATACATCACATAGGCTCGATGAGGACCTGGATTATTCTTGGCAATCGAGTAAAGTTCGGTGATAAGACCGGGGACGAAGGCGTCATTTGTTGCAAATAAGAAATTCATCGTTTTCCCTTTTATCGAAATAATGCCCAGCCCAGTTTCCTAACCCGAGTCCAAATCCGAAACCAATTCCGCTTAAAGGTGCCCTTTCTTGGGTTCTTTTTGTGAGTGGTAACTTGGCCATCCTGAGTTATAAATTGGGTTGACGCTGATCCGGGGAAGCGTCTCCATTTCAGCAAAATATCGGGGATAAAGATGACTTTTCCGTGTTTGGTCGCTTCGAGTCCAATCCATTCGTCATAGAAAATGGGCATTTTCTTGGGGAAGGGAAGGATCCGTTTCAATAGTTCCTTTTTAAACGCAATGCAGGAACCCACATAAGCAGTCTTCATAATGTTCCGGAAGACGCCGGGCTTGCTATGCCTCGTGGCATAAACCGATGGGGCAATCGGCTGGAGATCGCCCGTAACGACAGAACAGTCATGCATAACCATCCAAACTTTAGGGTTGGATTCGAAGGCTTTTTTAACGGTCTCCACTTTTTGAGGTTCCCAAACGTTATCCCCATCCGAGAGGAAGATGAGGTCTCCTGTACAATGAGATAAAGCGTTCTCAAAGTTGCCATTACAGCCGGCATGAACGATCTGGTAAATGTGAAAACGGGGATCTTTGGCGGCATACTCTTGGAGAATCGACCATGTCCCATCGGCGGAGTGGTCATCTGACACCACCACTTCGTCGTCGGGGCCGATATTCTCCAAAATCGTGTCGAGTTGAGGCCGGATATACTTTTCGTTATTGTATGTAATAACTGCAACCGAAATTTTCATTGTTGGTCTCCTAAAAACAAAGAAGAATAAAAACGAGAAGTGTCACGAATATCGCGCCCGGCCTCAACCAAAAATTTAGCAGCCTCTTCTCGGTTCGAAAAAGCCAATTGATCGTTTAAAATCTGGCTGGCCCACTTCTCGGGACCCAAACTTAAGGGAATGAACCGGAAGCTCTTCAAAACACAGGCTTCCTCAGGGATGGTGTCAGCAGAGGCATAGCAAGGAAGTCCTGAACATTGCGCCTCCAAAAGGACCATTCCAAGACCTTCAAAAAGAGAAGGAAGAACGAAAGCATCAATGCCAGAATAAAAAGACCCAATATCATCAATCCGATTTATTAATAGCATAGAGCTTTTGGCCGAAGAATCATTAATCCGAGATTGTATTTGATTTCGGAGGGGGCCGTTTCCCAAAAGGACAAATTTTGCCTGAGGATCTTTTTGATGGATATGTTCAAAGATATCAATTAAAAAGAATTGGTTCTTTTGCGGATCGAGGCGACCTGCGGATGCATAAATTCGATCTTCTTTCGAGAAATGATACTTATCGCGGAAGGCTTCGCGTTTAGTCCCGCTAAAACTCATCGAAGAAATATCGAGGCCGTTATTTACAATGATAGTTTTAGAGGCATCTTGCTTCCTGAAGCCCCACTTCGCCGCATTCTTTGAACAGGCCAAGAAAAGATCGACATAGCGATGACAATGGGCTTTGTTCATCCGAATCGCAAAGTCGGCTAGACGGCTCGCTTTGATACCGTTCCCTGAATTATGGACATGAACAACCGTCTTCTTGACGCCAAACTTTTTAGCGTATTTAGCCATATCGATCTGGTCCAGGCACTGAACATTGCATACTACCGCATCGAACTCTTTCGCGTGCTGCTTGTAAAACTCCTTAATGCCCCGAATGTATTTGAAATAGCCTTCTCTCCGTTTAAGCAAAAGATCGTAGACGTGAGCCCCCTGAGCAATGAGCTCGTCTTGCCGGGCAATCGGGTGGCCGTAGACATTCAAGAAATCAAATTGAATCTTGGAATGATCAAGGTGCTCGTAAATGCCATAAATGATGGCTTCAGTGCCGCCATAGTTGTCCGACATCCCGACCTGAAGAACTCTTATTGGTTTTTGAGACATAGATACTGGCCATAAAGCTTCGGATGGTCAATCATCCATTGCTTTAGGTCCTCAATTTGAGCTTTAAAAGGCTTACGGTAGGCTAGATTGGTCGAGAGAAGGGAATAATCCTTGGGGTCCCCCTGCCGTTCCTCAAGAGGTTTAGAAACACCAAAGGCATCCATAATGTTTTTGATTGTCTCGTAACGAGTCTCTTTTTGGCGGGAGCAGAGGTGATAGATATTCTTTTGATCCTTCAAATGGCTGAGAACCAAAATAGTCTTTGCTAATTCCAAAGTGGTGATCCCCGTCCAGAAGGCGTTCGTTAGGCCCCAAAGAGAAGGGCTGGGTGATTCGATAACATTGTTTAAATAATTCGGAATGACCTTCAGCGGGGTCGGCCCGATGATGGAAAGACGAAGATTAATCGTGTTGGAAGAATGAACCTCACCCGCCCGCTTATAAAGACCGTAAGGCGTCTCGTTATCGGGAACGTCCGTTTCAATGTAGGCTCCACCTTCTCGATTGCCCGAAAAGACGAAATCCGTGGAAATATGTATAAGTTTTCCGTTCCCGCCTTCAAGGAATTCAGCAATCTTGTGTGGCATCTCGGAGTCAATCCGCTTGGCTAAGTCGGGATGCTCTAGCATCGGCTGGCCCAAGATCGCCCCGCAGTTAATCACGTAGTCGTAGGGCTTGGCTTGGACCGCTTTCTTCAGTTGGTCCCAATCTCCGGTATCTACCACTTCATCAACAGAAAAGCCGTTTTGGTGAAGATCAACACCATAGACGGATTGGCCTTGCTCTTTCAAATACGTATAGATCATGTGACCCGCCATTCCGGCAGATCCTAAGATCAAAAATGTCTTCATTTTGTTCCTTTCTTGTCAAGATCTTGGATAAGTTGCATTGCAAGCGCCGCCATCTCTTGATGTGGCTTCTCCATTTTGGTAAGCGCCTCAAGCTGAACAACGGCTTCATCGACGGAAAAATCACGATTATTAGGATCAATAAATAAACGGGAGTTTGGAGTCTTCATTTGCTTCTTCTTGTTAAACGATGAAGGCTCCGCATCGGATTCACCATGACGTAATCCCGTGATTTTGATATCAATGTCCTTGTAAGGAATGTAGCCAGCCTGCCGGATCATTTGTTCGGCGACATTCACGATTTTGACCGGGCTGCCCATATCGACATCATAGATTTGCCCACCTTCGGCGTATACGGAAGCCTGCATAATCAGGTTCGTAATTTCATCGAGGGTTGCGAAGTAACGGCTAGCGCCTTTAGAAGTAACGGTCACCGGGCCACCATCGGCAATCTGCTTAGCAAAAAGAGGAACGACCGACCCACTGGTAGCGAGAACGTTGCCAAAGCGGACGCAAGCAAAAGTCGTTTTTGAAGTGGCGGCAAAATGCTCACAGCACATTTCACCAAAGCGTTTAGTCGCGGACAAAATATTAGTCAAATCAAGGACTTTATTGGAAGAGAGATAAATAAACTTTAGAGAGCCGTGATCGGCAGCAGCTTTAGCAATAACATAGGTTCCAATCGCGTTTTGGCGAAGGGCTTCGATCGGATTGTCTTCCATCAAAGGAACCTGCTTATAAGACCCCGCATGATAAACGATGTCGGGCTTGTATTTTTCAAAAACGGAATTGATTACCCATTTATTGGAAGTTGAACCGACGAACGAACGAACCGGGCAATTTTCTCCGCCGTTTTTAGCCAAAACCCGTTTCACTTTTTCTTGGGTATCAAAAAGACCGGCTTCATAAAAATCATAGAGATAAATCGCCTTCGGTTGAGCCGAGGCTACGGCAATCGCGATTTGAGTTCCGATCGAACCCCCGGCGCCCGTAATAAGAACAGATTTGCCTTTGATGAAAGCCTTAATCCCAGGTTCATCCACCACGACACCGCCACGGCCGAGGAGCTCATCATAGTCAACGTCCATGACTTTCATTTCATGAACTTTGTCCATTTCGCTTAAAAGAGGGAGTCGGCGAATCCGGACATCGCAAGGGCGAAGATAACCGAAAATCTGGTGAAGACGTTCATCAGAAAGGGAAGCAATCGCAATAACGACCTCTTCGATTTTGTACATCTGGACATATTGAGCTACCGACGAAATGGGTCCTAAAATCTTGACCCCAGACATGGTGTTTCCAATCTTGTTGGGGTCATCATCTACAAATAGGACAACTTTGATTTTGCTTTCGCTGTTGGAACGGCTGTCGTCAATAACGATTTTTGCGGCACCGCCAGCACCAATGACTAAGGTTCGGATAGGATTTTCTTTGTTTTTTCTTCGGGCTCGCATTGCTAAATAGACGCGTTTCACAAAACGAAGGACTACCACAAGAAAAGCTTCGACAGTTGCACCAAGAATAAACGACTTCCAATTGAGATAAGGAAAATCTTTAAATGCAGGGGTAAATTGAAGAACGAGCATGACGACGTAAAGCGTTAGACTCCATGCCGCCGTGATTGCCATTAACTTGATCGATTCAAAGAGACCGAAGTTGTCTGTCTGCATACGATAAACGCCAAAGATGGCGTAAACCCCAATCGTGGCAAGAACCCAGATTATTCCGTAATAAAGAACCGACCAATATCCGCCATTAAATAAGAGATCAAATGTTGCATAAGCAGAAATAAAATAAACGCCAGCAATAACCAAAACGTCTCCCAAGATGAGAGCTAAAGTACGCAGCCATTTTCGATTTTTAAGATTCTGCATAATCGATTAGATGATTTTATCATTATTAGGTTACTTCCTAAAGGGAGTAACCCAACAAGTTTAATAAATGGAGAGATATTTTGAAGCGATCAGTTTAGGATCAAAAAGATCACGAACAGTCTCATCAACCCGAGTATCTTTTGCCAGGGAGATCAGACGAAGCAGTTCATCCAAATTGCCTTGGTCGGCAAAATGAGCGAATTGAGACGGAGCGATGCTCTCGGGCCCACCAGCCTTAAATCCAACAACGGGCGTCCCACAGCAAAGAGACTCAGCAACAGGCATAGAGAAAGACTCGATTTTGCTTAAAATCAGCGTCACAGAAGCGTTTTTGTACAAAGAGGACATAACCTGAGGCGAATTAACATAGCCTAGGCACAAAATGTTTCCATTAGACAGAGCGGAAGGTGCCCCCGCGATAACGAGAAGAAGGTTTAAAGAGGACAAAGATGACGCGATAGCAGAAATCTGGTCCATCCCCTTATTGGCATCGTTAAACCGAGCGACGGGCAAAAACACATATTTTCGATGAGCGATTTCCCTCGGGCATTCTGTTTCAATGGTCGGTCGGTACAAAGAGAGATCAACCGGATTAAAAACAACATGGCTTTCGTAGGGTGACAATATGGGAGATAGGGAAGCGTGACTAGCCAGCCAAGGCGAAACGAAAGTGCAAATAAGGCCTTTAAAATCGCTGAAAGCCTTTTTGAATCGAGACCAATTTGATTTCGACCTATCACGGCCAAACCGTCCAAAAACCCTTTGCTTGTATGGACAATGGTTGCAGCCTTTTTTCCATTTGTCACACAAGGCCACGCCACACCCGCCGGTGTAAAGAAACTCGGCGTGAGAAGTCACCACCGTTTTTATCCCGCGTTTTTTGAGCCACGAAAGCAAAGAAAAGATGTTCACCATATTGCCATTAACGCATTGCAAATGGACGACATCGGGTTTGATTTTCCTGATGAGGTGTTTGATTCGCAGAGTGCTCAAAGGCACTCCACCATAGAAATTGCCAGTGAAACAAGAAATCAACCGCCAAAGTTTGGCTTCCCAAAGAAAAGAGCAACGAATGACGCGGGGATCTTTTGTTTTGGAGCCTCTTCCGAACAAAACATAACTGTCTATTCCTTGCTGAAGATATTCGTTATGGAGAGTTTCAACGATGCGACCAGTGGACCGTTGCCCATAAATAACATTGATTTGAACAACTCTCATAGCTTCGCCTCGCCTAGTATTTGTTTTTGAATCAGCCCATTTCGAATCAAATCATGATTTTCTTTAGCTAGAACAAGGGAGTTGGAAACTAATCTCACCCTGTATTTTTCATCAAAGATAGCTTGCTTAAGCAGCATATTTAAATCGTTTAGGTTTGAGGCGTATGCCACTGCTTCTGGATGCGCCGAAAGGTAAGAGGAAAAGCCGCAGTATTTAGGGGCATAAACCAAGAAGGGGATGCCCGAACCTAGGCAATCCGGTATCTTCGTTGAAAAAGCATTTTGGATCATCGGCCTAATCTTGGATGAAAACGACTCGAAATGAAGAAGCAAAAAGGCTTTTGAGCGGGCTTCATTTAATTCTTTCCGTGGCACCGCATCGTGCAGAACAACATTTTTGAGGGAGGCAAGGCAATGCCGAATTTGGTCATCAATGTCGTTACTATAGACATCAATCATTTTCTCCGGGGCAATTTTGGACAAGGCAAGGCTAATGTCTTTAAGAGATTGGTAACGACCGGGCTTTAAATTGCCACCATAGAAAAGGGATCCCGTGGAATTGATTTTAGAAACCGGTTGGACCTCGGTAGAAGGCATAATGGCCGTAACTGGGAGATGAAAGGTGTCCTTAAAAAGTTGAGCAATTTTCTCATTAGAGACGATATAGTGACGAACCCGTTGGTTTAACCGTTTGGTCGCCTTATGAAGCTTGTGGCGAAGAATCGCATCCCATAAATTCAGGAATTTAGGTTTATGCCAATACTCATCCTCTCCCGTATAGATCACAACCGGCAAGCCAAAATGGAGAGAAATATCGTAGACAAAATTGAACATGAAAGGAGAACGGCCGCTCATGAAGAGAATAACGGTTGGCCGAAACTCAAGAATCCAATGATAGAGAGGACTCGGATCCCATTTACCGTGATTCCAAACCCGGTCACGAACGAGGTGGCGGAAAAACGACTCCTTGCCGTGACCAGTTTGAATGTCCTTGGTTTCCGTAGTCTCTTGAGCAGGATTCAGCACAGTGCCCTGGGCTTTTCCATTGAAGTAACTATGAAGCCTCTCGACGTCAGTCAACCGAAAAGCGGTTTGAGAAGTGCCTTTTTCAGGAATCGTATTTTGAATAAAAAACGAAGCTCGATTTTCAACTGGGATTTGAGAAAGGACGCCCAAAAGAACCTGACCATTGGCATTCGTGGTCTTAAGCGCGGTGTTGCTGATGACGAGGACTCGGGGTTCCGTCATAGTCAGTCCTTCTTTAAAGCTTGAATGATCGTCTCGACGCTTAAACCAACATAGTTCCGCATGTAATCTTGGGATCCAACAACAGGGGCAACTTCATCCGGAATTCCGAATTTGATGATACGGGATTGCTTCTTTTCGTTCACGAAGATGTCTTCCATCGCGGAACCCAGTCCGCCAATCTTGGAATGCTCTTCAATCACAACGAGTTTTTCATATTGGCCAAGTTCTTTGATTACGGCTTTTTCGTCTAAAGGTTTAAGCATCGGGAAGGTGTAGAAAGCGTAACCCATCTTCTCAGCCACTTCTTTGGCCCGTAAGGCAATTCCACCATAAGAAAGAACGGCGGTCTTCTTGCCTTTGAAATTTAGCAAAGGCGTCCCAGGGACGTAATCCGTTACAGGCTCCTCGTGGATTGTCGCGGGGTCGGGTCGCTCAAGCCGAAGATAGGTTGTCCCTTCGTGGGCCATCATAAGATCGGTGACCACCACCGCTTCGTATTTATCGCACGGAGTATACATCGCAATATTCGGAATCGGGCGAAGGACGGCGATATCTTCCGTCGCGTTATGGGACATACCTAATCCGCCATAGGTATAACCGCCACCAATCGCAATGATTTTGACATTAGCTCCGCTATAGGCGGCATCGTTCCGAATCTGTTCAAGGCAACGGAACACCGGGAAATTGCCAATCGAATAACAAACGACTTTCTTGCCCGCCAAGGCCATGCCGGTCGCCATCTCAATCAAAAGTTGCTCCGCGATACCGACGTTATGGAATTGATCTGGTAACTCAGTTTTAAAAGGACGAAGGACCCCAAAGCCGAGATCTCCGGTGAGAAGCTCAATATTGTGATCCTCATGCGCTAATTTGAGGAGTTCGGCTGCAAAGGCATCTCTCATAAGTCTTTGTCCTCCTCTTCGTAGGGATTAGCTAAGTCTTTAGGTTTAATGGCTAGAAGTTCTTTACGAGCCCCATCATATTCTTCGCCCGGATGCGGGAAACGATAATGCCACAGGAGATTATTCTCCATGAAGGAAATCGGATAACCTTTGATGGTATTAAGAATAACCGCTAAAGGTTTTTCGTGTTTGGAAAGTAATGCTGTTTTGATAGCAGCGTGGTCATGTCCATTGATTTCAAGAACATCCCAGCCTAAAGCCTCAAATCGAGTCTTAAGGTCCATAGACGCATACACGTCTTGTGTGTCTCCTAGGCCTTGCTGACGGTTACGATCAACCAAAGCGACCAAGTGATTCAACTGATCCCGCCCCGCTTCAGCGAGAGCCTCATAGACCGAGCCCTCTTGGCACTCCCCATCGCCCATCAAAACATAAACGTGATTCTCTTTTTGGTCTTGTTTGAAGGCGTAGGCAAAGCCCACCCCTACTCCTAAGGCATGACCAAGAGAACCCGTCGAGAATTCAATGCCAGGATTGTTGTGCTTCGTCACGTGGCCCGATAAGGTCGAACCATTTTGATAAAAAGTCTTCAAGCGTTCCCGGGAGAAGAATCCCCGGTTGGCTAAAGCCGAATACAAAGCCGCACTCGCGTGGCCTTTGCCCATTAAGAAGATATCGCGATTTGGATCTTCCGGTTTCTTCGGATCGATTCTCATAACATCGAAGTAAAGAACCGCGATGGCATCCGCGGCCGAAAGATCACTTCCGATATGAGATGCGCCCGAAACGTGGGTCATCTCAATCGAATCCCGCCGGATAAGCCAAGCGAGGTCAACGCTGTTCTTCGGGGTGCTGTTCATGGTATTCCTTATTATAGTCATCTACGATGGCTTGTACCTTCTTTGGCAACTTCTTAAACCGGAAAATGACTTTTAGGACAGTCCAATTGAGAATCCGTAAATCCATCCAAAGGTTGTGGTTATAACGATAATAGAGTTGCAGCCTCAGTTTAAGCGGGCGGATCACTTGGAGATAGGCTTGATCGGGGTCTTTGGCTTCCGTGAAAGCTTTATATTGAGCAATGTTGACCATCGAGGCCCAGTCGGTAATACCAGGACGAAGATCGAGAATCGGTTTCTCTTTCTCGGTGTACATATCAATGTAGACCTGAAGCTCGGGCCGAGGTCCCACCATCGACATGTTACCGATGAAGACATTGATGAGTTGAGGCAGTTCATCAAGTTTGGTCTTCCGAAGAAAATGGCCCCATTTGGTGATGCGAGGATCGTTCTCCCCGATGTTCCATTTGCCATGCCCTTCGGCATCTTTCACCATGCTGCGGAATTTGAAGATCTTGAAAGGTTTGCCATTTCGTCCGACTCGTTCGCCCCGAAAAAAGACACCGCCCTTAGAAGTACACACGGTGATGAGGGCCAAAATCAAAAGAAGGGGTGAAAGAATCAATAACCCCAAAAACGATAAAAGAATATCGAAGAAGCGCTTCATCGTTACATGGCTCCGCCATCGATCGGAAGGTTGGAAGCAACAATGAATGAAGATTTATCGGAGGCAAGGAATAGGACAAGATTCGCAATCTCGTCGGCTTCGCCAAAGCGGCCCACCGCTTGGTGATGGGATAAGAAATCCTGAACTTTCGGTTCTTTAGCTTGAATGGCGGCATCCCAATATCCGCCCGGAAACGTCACCGCACCCGGCATGACCGAGTTTAAGCGAATCCCTTTGGGAGCAACCTGGCGGCCCGCTGAAGTCACGTAAGCGTTCAAGAAAGCCTTGCTGGAGGCATATAAGGCATTGCCCCGTAAATTGATCGCCGAAATCGAAGAAACGTGCACCACGTGTCCTTTAATTCCTTTGGAAATCATATCGGGAATGAGAACCGCGTTCATTTGAATAGAAGCCAGGGCATTTTCATTAAGCGCGGTTAAATAATCTTCTTCAGATCCAAAGATGTCTCTCGGGACCAAAGAAGTACCCACGCAGTGAACTACCACGTCAAGGGGCCCAAACTTCTTAAGACAAGTTTCAGCAACTTTTCGGGGCTCTTTGGTAATATCCGCCACCACGGCTTCACAAGAAGCAGCCCCGGCTTTAAGACATTCTTTTTTGACTTCTTCGATGATGTTTTTTGAGCGGGCAATAATAACGAGCTTCGAGCCCTCGGCGGCAAAGCCTAAAGCAATGGCCTTACCAATGCCTTTAGAAGCCCCCACGACTAAGACCGACTTATTTTTGAGATTCAGTTCCATATATGCTTGCTATTAAAGCAAGTATATCACTTTGAGATTTCGCCCTTGATAAATAATGAGCGGAAAGCTCTTCCGCCCCTTTTCGCATTTCATCAAGCAAAGTGGGATTATCAAGGACCTTTTTGAGATTTTCAATTAATCCATCTAGATTCCCGGCAGGCGAAGAAAGCCCGGCATTGAAGCGCGATAAAAGTTGTTCATATTCTGGGCAGTCTTGCGTGTTCAAAACGGGAAGACCACATGCGGCATAGTCTCCGACTTTGTTGATGAGAGAAGCCACCGAGCCTTTGACGATGGGATTAAGGCCGGCATCTGATGCGGCAAGAATTTGACACATTTGATCGTAAGGGATTAGCCCCAAGAATTCGAACCTGCCAGGTTTACTGCTCGCGTAGGATTTAATCTCTCCGAATTCTGGGCCCGAACCCATGAGCTTAAAGACGAGATTTGTATGCACTTGAGCGTAGAGAGAGCTCACAGCATCAATGGCCATCCGAAGATCATAAGATTTGCCAAAGGTCCCAATATAGGAAACCCAGAATTCGCCTGCAGGTTTGCTAACAGAACTTTTATCGATAATCGAATGAACGCAATCAGCATCCGCTCCGATTGGAGCAACGGCATTAGAAAAAGGATCTTTTCGAGTTTGTCGGACTCGGTTCATATAGGTTTCGGAGACCGTCACCACCGCATCTGCCTTCCGATAAACTTTGTTGGCTTGGATTGTTAATGGCCAAGTAAACGCTTTGTAGAGAAACTTAGGTCTGATAATCATTTGAAAAGACTCGGGCCAAAGGTCTTCAACATCAATCACACATTTAGTTTTGGCGAGGCGGCACCACTTTTCGGCAATCGCCGCCAGTTTAATCGAAGGCACCGGGACGTAAACCACATCCACTGGGTCGTGTTTTTTGAGATAAGTCCTCACTCCAGCGTTAAAATGGTTCATGCTCCGAACCCGAGCAAACGAAACATTCTTTTTGTAGCCAGGTTCCCGAATGAAATGCACTTTGTAACCCAAGTTTTGGTATTTCGGATCTTCAATCGAACGTTGGGTCTTTCCCATGTGGTAGAAAGAGGACGTCACCACTTCGACTTGGTAACCTTCTTTTACGAAGGCATCCAGTAAATCCGAAAACCGAGACTTGCCCTTCTCAAAAGGAAAGTAATGGTAATTCCAAATAAAGAGGAGCTTTTTGTTAGTCATCTTTAGGCTCCTCATAGAAGTGTTCTTTATACATCGCGTGGCCTAAGGCCGCGTATTTTCGAACCAGCGGATACTTCATCTTGTAGTCTTTGTGATATTTCAAATACATCCGAGCTAAAGCAAAGGGCCAATTGATTCCATAAAGATGAGTGTAGACATAACCCTTGGTGACAAAGTACCGTTTATCGAATTGCTCAAACCACGTCGACTTTTTCGTCTCTTTGACTTCGCAAATATAGAAGGAAGACAGATACACCTTTTCGCTCTTTTTGCATAAATCAAAGAGGAAGACGCTATCCTCGCCGTTATAAAGGTAGTTCGGCATCCCAAGATGCTCATCAAAGAAAATACCTTTTGAAAGGAAGGCTTCTGGACGGAAAGAAAGCCCCCACATGCCAAAGCTCGAAAGATCGGAAAATTTAGCCTTTCGATCCTTGGTCGCGTGAGCGTTCACCGGATTCCAATAGGTCCGCACCGTGTTGAAACGGATGGCTTCGGCCTTAGGAAATTCCGAATAGGCTTTTTCGATCGCGGCAGCATAGCCTGGAGCGAGCACGCAGTCATCATCGATAAAGAGCCCAACATCGCATTGGGCATTCTTAATGAGCATATTGCGGGCCATCGAAACACCCTTTTTGATCGTCATGATCACTTCAATCGTGTGGCCATTGAGATCAAAAGACTGTTTGAAATCTTGGCCGTTTTGGTCAAGAAAAATAGCATCGCTATCGATCTGCAAAAAGGAGGCCAATTCTTTGATCTGATCTAAAGACTTTTCGACACAAGGAATTAATACCTTAATGTGCATCGGGCTCACCGCCTTTAATGCAGGTCATTTTGCCTTCTTTAATTTCATAAATTCGATCACAATTTTGGATGGTGTTTAAACGATGGGTAATAATAATGAGAGTTTTTGATCCTCGAAGTCCGTTAACCGTTTTAAGAATCTCTCCCTCAGTTTGATAATCCAGAGCTGAAGTAGCTTCATCAAAGACAATAATTTGAGTGTTCCTAAAGAGAGCGCGAGCAATACCTATACGCTGCCTTTGCCCGCCTGAAAGACGAACGCCTTTTTCGCCAATTTGAGAATCTAATTGTCCAGGCAAATTTCGAACAAAATCCCCCAATTGTGCTTCCTCTAGCGCACGCCAGACATCTTCGTCTTTTACTTCCCTGGAATCAAGGCCAAAGGCAACATTGTTTCTAATAGAATCGTCGACCAAAAAAATGTCTTGGGGGATGTAGGAAATGTTCTTGTGCCAGCCTTTAACGTTGCCTGAAATTGAAACCCCATCGCAAAGTACATCTCCAGAGTTGGGAGATAGCAGGCCAAGAATGATATCTACGGTCGTTGTTTTCCCAGCACCGGAAGCTCCACAAAATGCTGTTGACTGTCCCTTATTTATGCAGCAAAAAACGTGGTTCAAAATAAGCTTCGCTGATCCTTTGTAGCAAAAAGAAACATCATCTAGGCGAACTTCCTTACGAAACGAGAGTAAGTTTTGACTTTGGGAAACATCGCGCAGTCCGGCTTCATTCCCAGCCAGTTTTAAATCATCATAAACGCAGTGAACGGAGCGCATTGAAAACCTTAGGGCGTTGAGCTCTCCATTAAATCTGGAAACATAAGGAAGAAGCTTTACGACCGCCACAACAAACAAAGAAAAAGTTCCAAGGATTGTTGAATTTCCTACACCAGAAACGACATAAATAAGTAAGGCGCACAGAATCGATATCATTCCAACTGCCTCGAGAATAGTTCGCGGCAGTATGCTGATAAACGTATTTTTAAACCCAACATCCGCCATATCCGATTGAAGTTTGGAATAGCGATCAATAAAATAGGGCTCTCTTCCGGAAACGATTGTTTCTTTAATTCCGCCTAAAGATTCAAGAATCGTTTTATTCGACTGGGAATTTAACCACCATGTTTCATTTCCATAGGCTCTCACTTTTTTCTTTACAAGTGCCAATAAAAGAATCGATAGGGATCCAATCACGCCAATAACTATAAGGGTTATACGCCAGTCGACGACAAACAAATAAACGGTAAGTGCAATACAAAAGATTAAATCGGAAGCCAATGACAGGAGGGTAGATATCGCGCCTATGAAATTGCCAGAATCGTAGGTGGCACTTTGTAAAAGATCTGCGGTATTCCTGTACAAATGAAAATCATATGGTTGCAGTAAGTAAACCTTAAACAGTTTCACGGACAGATTTTTCCGAAAATTGTTGGTGTATTTTGCCAGCCAAGCGCTCAAACAAATGGAGTAAATGGCTTTGAGAATATAAACAGCCATCACAAAGCAAATAACAACCACGAATAACTTTGTGGGATCGGAAGGAGAGAGGTCAAAGACATGCACTAGTATACGAAGAAGCGTATTTTGTTCAATAACAGAGGGAAGAGTGGAAGAATCGGAAGAAATCAAGGTAATTATTGGGAGGAGGACCGAAATACCGAACAATTCGAAAAATGCACCAGCAATCATTGCACAGAGCAGAAAAAAGAGCAAAATCTTTTCTTTTCTTGTTAATATCGTGAATATTTGTTTCAAAGTTCTCATAAATTATCTAAAGTTACCAAACCCTCCGGCTATGATATAGCATCCAGACGGTAACGTCGCCTCCAAGGGCTTCAATATGATAAATCCGCGAAGTGTAGAATTCGAAATAAGCGTGACTTTTATTGCCGCTGCCATCTACAAAGGCGTCATTCCAAGTAAGGGTAACCGTCTCCCCTGTCTCAATCGGAATTTCAATTGTGCCGATATTCGCAGAAGGTGAATAATAAGTGCCGGAGTGTTGAATTGCCGACCCGTCGGCTAAAGTTGTTAACATTGTTGCTTGTTTAGAATAATCGAACGTCCAGTTAGTCAGCGCTCGCGTCGGAGAAAAATAAGGTAAGTAATTGATGTATCCTTCAATCTTTTTTCCTGTTGTGTCGTTGTAATCTGGGTTAAGTACATTGCCAGCAGTCCAGCAATCAAAAATGCAATTGTAGATAGCGTGTTGTTCCGTTTGATTGTGCCAAGAGCATCCCCCAAGAAAAAATACAAGGAAGATCATAGAGATAAACCTCGATTTTGAGCTGTGAATGTTCATGCTAGTTCGCCTCCTTTGACGCTGAAGAATTTGAAAGTGTCAGCCGAGCCGTCATAAAACTCGAATCGTTTTTGAAGAAATCGATGTCGCAAATAAACAGAAGCGAGATCGGGAACGTACTAGCCGACATGCTGATAAACAAGGTGTAAGTTTCTGGCATCGAAAATAAAATAGCCCCAACGAATAGAATGAGCAAATAAACGGACAAAGTCGGATTCTTGCGATGGACCTTGATAAGCTGGGCAAAAACCCAAGCGTGAAGAGCCAAATACACGACAAAGCCAACCAAGCCGTGTGATGAATAGAAGGATAAAAAGGCGCTGTGGAAGTCCTCAGGACTCAAATCGTTTCCAGGAAGAACCGTTTGAGCAATGCCGATTTCGACGTTGGCAACTTGGTCTGGTTTCCCAAAGAAAATAAAAGGGCCGTTAAGAACAGAAAGCCCAGTCGTCCAAAGACTTGTACGAGAACTAATTTCGCTGGTTCCTAAAGACGAAAGACGATTATAAAGGCGAGACCAAACACCGCTTTGCGTGCGGATAGAAGGCGTATAAACACAAATCAAAACAGCAACCAAGCCGACCAGCACCGCAGCGCTGATCCCATAGCCAATCCATTTTTTCTTGGGATTTCTAATGAGCTGAACTACCCAGCTAATAATCAAAATAACTGCAAGCAAGAAAACCGGAACAACCGCAGTATAGCAACCGCTAATAAAAGCTATCGCAAGGTTGAGCAAGAAGGTAAGAATGAAGGGCCATTTCCATTTGGTCAGGTACTTCAGCAAAAATGCGGAGGCAAAACATCCAGAAAATAAGAAAATGCCGAGAGCGTTCTTTGAATGTGTAATAGAGACGATTTGGCTTCGGACTTCTTGACCTTGTAAAAATGCAATATAAGCAGAACGCTCAAAAATCAAACTGTAGATACAAAAGATCATGGACAAGCCTACGACGGTCATCATGGGCCAAATAACTTGCTTTCGAGACGAAACCGACGGCCGAATAAAAGAGAAAAGAAGCAAGAAAACATAAGCTGCACCAAGGAAGCGTAAGAACATGACCAAGATGTTATACCAGCCAATAGATAGTGTGACGTAGTTGATGGATAGATTTGCTCCGTTATTTAAGCCTTCAAAAGAATAAGAAATAATGGTGGGTACGAAACTAAACACCAATAAATTGCAAAGAACAAGCAATCCCATGGCCAAGGTCCATGGTAGGTTAAGCGACAATTTGTTTTTCCGAGCCAAAAGAAAACAATAAACGCTAAGGTAAGCAAAGATTACGGCTCGATAGAAAATTTTAGTTGATGTCGTAGTAAAGAAAGAATTGATCCGTGAATTCCAAGCGAAACAATACTGAGCGGCAATCAGCAAATAAAAAGAGCACAGGAAGAAAGCCAGAAAACGATTGGTTTTGTCTGTTTTGGCCACGACTGTATTTTCATTTTGAATCGTTTTTTCGGGCTCTTTGGTAAAAGAAAGGAAAACCATTCCTAGAAACACACCCGTTGCCACAAGCAAGAAAACGAAAGGGAAAATCAGGCTAAACCAATGGCTTTGAACCAATTGATTATCCGGGTTGGCTAAATAAAGCAAAAGATACGGAATCGAGCTGAATAGAAGTGCAAGTATAAGACTAGCTGGAAAAAGAAAATAACGGTTAAGTTTGCATTTAGCGATGTTTAGAACGGGTTGGTTCTTGAAAAACAAAAGTTGAAGGAAAAAGGCAACTCCGGAGAGAAGAAGCGAGAGCAAACCAAGAGCCACCGAGGTTGCCGTATTTGTCATGTCGGAGTCTAAATATGCACCAAATCCAAAGAGTAAGGTGAGAACAAGCCCCGACGCCAAGGAAGTCAAAAGAAGTCCGACAATGGGCTTCTTTAAATTTAAGGCGTTTAGCCGGGCAATCATGATTCCAGTGCGAACACCGCGGTGAAGACAAAGTTTTGGTAAACTTTCTCTTCATAACGGGTCGTCTCCTTGCTTCCGTCTTCTTTCCATTCGACAAAAACATAGCCTTTCGATGCATTGGGAACCGCAGTAACGGCATTTGAGTTTTTCCCGCGGAAAACATATTGAATATAGTAAGAGTGACCGGCGGAAGACTGGCCATTAATCGTGTAAGTCAACGTGCCGCCGTCACCTGCAAGATATGAAACAGAATAATTCAAAGTCTCAGAACGATCGCAACCTGAAAGGCTAAGACCAAGAAGCCCCAAAGAGAGAAGAGATAAAGCCAAAAAGCGTTTTCTCATAATTTCTTTTTCTCCTTGGGACTTGTTCCAACTGGATGCTGACTTTGAACTAGAGGAGACCAGGCAAGCCAGTAATCGACTAACGGAAAAACGGACGAAATCAAAAGAGATGAGAGGCCATAAAAAATCACGTTCCATGCTTTTTCGCCTAGGCAGAGGTAAACCACAACTAAAACCAAGTTTGTGGTGAGAAGCAACGATCCAGAAATGATGAGCAAAAGCCGATTCATCTTGGCCTGACGTAGAAAAGCAAAATACCCAATAAGAAAAAGCAAAAAGAAAACTAATGAAAGAGCTAGGGTGGCAATTTCTTTGTCCACGAGAACGATTTTCATCGTGAAAAAGAATTGAACCGTCATGCCCTCTAAGCAAAAGAGAGACAAAAATGACCAAACCGAAAGAGCGGGCTCTTTTGGAGAAGCCGGTTCTGATACAACTTTGTTATTTGCTTTCTTCTTGCTTGTCATCTTTCAAAAACACCTTGTTCGTGAAGTAGATATAGAGAAGCAGCACGACCGAGTAGACGAAGAACACCCCAGCGAAGAGACTATAGAATAACGGATTCCAAGCTGTCGTGAACTTTGAGCTAAGAAGACCCACCACTACTAAGGCAACGCCAACGAGAGTGCAGCCAATCGGGAAAATGATGGTCCCAAGGAATAAATACTTGGAATCTCTAAGATGTTTGCCCTTGTTGTCGTGATTGAGGGTTCGGATGGGAACGATCGACATAATGGTGAAAAGTAGTGCCATGATGAAGCAAATAATAAAGAAGATGTTACTGTTCGTGCCAGTGAATGTGAAATAGAGAAATGAAATCACGACGGCAAGAATGAGGAAAATACACGAGAAGATAAAGTTATAAAGATCGGTTTTTTTGAGATCAAAATGGATCCCGCTTTGAGGTTTCGGGTTTTCTTCCGCGTTTTGACTAGACTCGGCAGGTTGAGCGGTTGAAGAGGGGCTCGTTTCCGGCTCATGACGGACGCCAGCAAGGTCATCGATAAAGGCCGCCATCGCCTGAGTGCGTTCCGCTTCGGCTTCGTTCGCGGGCTTGCTGAGTGCTGGTTTCGGGGAAAGAACGTCTTTGATGCTGCTATAGAATGCGATATCTTCAGTCGGTTTATCAAAAAGTTGGGGGGCGTAGGCGTAAATTCGATATTTCCCCAAGACTTTGTCGATAAGGTCGACCACATAAATCGCGAAGGGCTTATCCGCCCTCGAAAGGTCAAGAACCACATAAAAAGGATGAGCGCAAAGTTCGGCGTAGATGGATTGGAAAAGGTGGGTGAAATTGAGCCGCCAATCGAAGGGGATGTTCTTCTCTTCGATGTATTTCTTCGTTGCAGCATCAATCTTTTCGGTCTTAGCTGCCACACCCAACGGAACTTGGCTCCGTGAAACCTGAAAGGTTAATGAAGAGGACGCAATTACGGAAACGGGACTCCGATCGCGGTTGGCATTCGTGACGTCGAGCAAGTCATCGCCATTCACATTGAAGGACCCCGTGTAAGCGTTAAACCCCTTCAGTTCGAGAATGTCTAGGACCGAACGAACAAGTCTGCCATTGACCAAAGCAAAGCCTTCGCTCTCATCATTGAATGAGATCGTTTTATCGGCTTGGAGGTTGGAATGGTAGCTTGCTTTTATCATTCTTTGAGCCAGGTTTCCTTGTTCACGACGTCGACGTATTTCTTGATGATATCCACTACTTTAGCCGAAACATCATTGCAGTCATAGTCCGGCACGATCGAAAGAGGATTCTTGCCGTTATGGATCAAGCGAACCTTGCCGATCGCGTCATCGATGCTTTCAAAGTCGACACCACCCTGAATAATCGATCCATGGATGATGCCTTCTTGCCGTTCGGTTGAAGTTCGGATAAGAACGGCGGGGAAATCCAAAATGGAAGACTCTTCAGTTAAGGTGCCCGAATCGCTAAGGACGCAGAACGCATTTTCCTGAAGTTTGATATATTCGAAGAAGCCAAACGGTTTCTCTTCGCGAATGTATTTGGACATCTTAAAGCCCCGTTCATCGAGCTTCTTCCGAGTTCTGGGGTGAACCGAGAAAATAACGGGGAGTTTGTACTTGTCCGCAATCTGGTTGAGCGCGGGGAACAACCGATTGAACTTACTTTCGATATCCACGTTCTCTTCGCGGTGAGAAGACATCACGATATAGCCGTCTTTCTTAAGGCCCAGTTGGTCTAAGACATCCGAGGACTCAATCTTGTCCCGATACTTGTCGATGACTTCTTTCATCGGGGATCCCGTAATGAACGTCCGATTCTCGGGCATTCCTTCGTGAATAAGGTTGTCGTAAGCATAATGGCTATACGGCATATTGATATCGGAGATATGGTCTACAATCGTACGGTTGGTCATTTCAGCGACGTTCCAGTCCCAGCAACGGTTGCCCGCTTCCATGTGGAAAATCGGAGTCTTTAAGCGCTTCGCCGAAATCGCGCTTAAAGCGGAGTTAGTATCGCCTAAAATTAGAACCGCATCCGGTTTCACTCTGGCAATGAGATCATAAGCTTTGGAAATGACATTGCCCATGGTCTCGCCAAGGTTATTGCCTACGGCTTCAAGGTAATAATCGGGTTTGCGAAGTCCAAACTCTTTGAAGAAAACTTCATTGAGTTCATAGGCATAGTTCTGACCCGTATGGACGAGAATCTGCTCAAACTCTTTGTCGCAAGCCTTGATGACTTCGCAAAGACGAATAATCTCGGGGCGAGTCCCAATGATCGTCATGACTTTTAATTTCTTGGTGCTCATTTTTTCTCCTCTTCAACCGGCATCGCAATGGTATCTGGATGGTTAGGATCGAACTGTTCGTTAGCCCACATAATGGTCACGGAATCCGAAGTGCCCACATTCGTAATGCAATGGGTATATCCCGGCGGAACGTCCACCACTTTAAGATCGTCGCCGCTGCATTTATAGGTAATAACCTTATCCGTTCCCACCTTGCGGAATTTGATTTCACAGGTACCAGTCACAACCAAATACTTCTCGTTTTTGGTCATGTGATAATGGTTACCTTTGGCAATCCCGGGTTTAGAAATATTCACTGAGACCTGACCAAGACTTTCGGTTTTAAGCATTTCGGTGAAGGATCCTCTTTGGTCTTTATGGGAAACCAAGGGGTAGGCAAAGTTGTCTTCTTCCAAATACGAAAGGTAAGTGGAGTAAAGCTTTTTAAAGAACGGATCTTGAATAGCCGGAACGGAAAAATCCGACCTAGATTTCTTGAAACCATATAGGGCGTTCGCGATATCGCCAAGCTTTTCCGAATAATGGGGCTCAGGATAGATAATGTCTTTTGAACCTTTGCCGTCGCTCGAAAGAACATTCAAGAAACTAGCAACGATATCGTCAATATATACGAAGTCGATCGCCGGAGCCGCTTCATTAATCTGAATCGGCAAATCGTGGGCGACGTTATAGCAGAACGTGGCAATCACCGAATTGTAGTTCGGCCGGCACCACTTCCCAAACGCGTTATAGAGGCGAAACACGTACACGGGGTGGTTGTTCTTCTTTTGGAAGGCAAAGAGTTCCTCTTCGGCCTTCTTTTTACTTTGGCCATAGGGGTTGTCGAGAGCGGCTTGGGTACTCGACGAAAAAATGATGGGGGCTTTGGACCCCGTCGCTAGAACCACGTCCAAAAGTTTTTTGGTGAAGTTCACATTCCCATCGATGAACTCCTCGGGTTTAAGTGGTCGGTTGATTCCGGCCAAATGAATGATCCAATCCACCTTGGAAACGTAGGTCTTCAAATCGGCATCAGTGGAGCCAAGGTCATACTCGAAAACCTCATGCCCGCCGTTTTTTAAGGTCAGGCATAAGTTTTTGCCAATAAAGCCTTTAGCTCCGGTGACGAGAATTCTCATGAGAGGCAGGATCCTCCAAACAAGGAGAGCTTCTGGAGCAGCTTTTTCATCTCGGGGACGGTAAGCCTGGCCGTGTTGTGGGAAGTGTACGGCTCGACCTCCTCGACCTCATGGCCACCCTTGACGGTGTACTTGTCATAGTTCAAGTCGCGGTTGTCCGCCGGGACCTTGAAGAACCCGCCCATGTCCTGGGCGCGGACCATCTCCTCGGCGGTGACGAGGGTCTCGTAGAGTTTCTCGCCGTGCCGGGTCCCGATGTTCTGAATGCCGGTCTTGGCGCCGGTGAGCTCGATGACGGCCTCGGCCAAGGTTTGAATGGTCGCGGAAGGAGCTTTCTGGACGAACAGGTCGCCCTGCTCGCCGTGCTCGAAGGCGAAGATCACGAGGTCGACCGCGTCGTCCAGGGTCATCATGAAGCGGGTCATGTTACCGTTCGTGATCGTGATGGGGCGGCCGGCCTCGATCTGCTCGAGGAAGAGCGGGATGACGGAGCCGCGCGAGGCCATGACGTTGCCGTAGCGGGTCAGGCAAAGGACGGTGTCCCCGGCGAGCAATTGCCTCGAGCGGGCGATGACGTTCTTCTCCATGAGGGCCTTCGTGATGCCCATCGCGTTGATCGGATAGGCCGCCTTGTCGGTCGAGAGGAAGATCGCCTTCTTGACGTGGTTGGCGACGCAGGCGGAAATAACATTGTTCGAGCCGAGGACGTTGGTCTTGGTGGCCTCGAGCGGGTAGAACTCGCAGGAAGGGACCTGCTTGAGCGCCGCGGCGGAGAAGCAGTAGTCGACCCCTTTGAATGCGTCGCTAATCGAGGCGTAGTCGCGGACGTCGCCGATGTAGAACTTCAGCTTGCCGTCGTCGAACTCCTTCCGCATGTCGTCCTGCTTCTTCTCGTCGCGGGACAAAATGCGAATCTCTTTGATTTTGGTCTTTAAGAACCGCCGCACGACCGCGTGGCCGAACGAACCGGTGCCCCCAGTCACCATCAATACCTTGCCGTCGAAGATGTCCATATGAAAAACCTCTTTCCTGTTAGTTAAGAGAATTATCTCACAAAGAAACAGGAAAGCCTAATATTCATTAGGCTCTTCAAAAATGCTAGCGGTGATAGATCTTCCAAAACAGGTTAAAGTAAAAGTGAAATTGGCGCGTTTTTAGGAGAAACAGTTGGAAAGCCTTTTTCGTCGTTGAACTCCACGAATAATGGCAATGAGAAATAGCCGATCGATAGGATTCAGTCCGAAGCAGTTCGTGGAACAAAACATAACTATGTTTTTTTGAATCGCCGCGATGCAAACTGCAGAAAAAATACGACATCATGCGTGGAAGGTAAACAAAGCAAATGTTGGAGCAAAGGGAATCGTAAGTTAGTTTCCCATTAGCCGAAGAAAGAACGTTTGCTTCCCAAAAACGAATAATACGGCCATACATTTCTGGAGTATTTTTTTGAGGATCAAACACTGAAGATCCACCCGTTAGGGAATAATGATAAAGAGCGCAATCGGGAGCGGCTAAAACGAAATGGCAAAAGGGAAGAAGTTTAAGCAAAAACATGTGATCCTCAGAGTTGGGGAGATCGGAATTGAACGCCAGCGAATGTTCTTGGACAATCGAGCGTCGGACGACTTTGGAGCACATTGATTTTTGGATGAAAAAAGAGCTCTTTTTCCCAGGGTTACAAAAAAGGCCATAAATCATTGGGACCGACGACAAAATCTTAAGACCATTAGAATCGAGTTTTACTTCGTCCGAGATATCGTTAGAAGAATAAGAATAAGCGATTAAATCAGCGTTTTGATATTGTTTAAGGAGTGAGTCGGATAGATCAAAAAAGGAACCAGAAAGATAGTCATCGGAGTCGAGAAATACCAAGTATTTTCCCCCAGCCTTTTTGATACCAAGGTTGCGTTGGTCTGAAACGTTGGGGCGATCTGCCACAAAATAATGAACTAAATCGCCGATCGGAAGATCTCCATCTTTAAAAACGCTAGATCCATGATCAAGAGCTTCAACTAAGATAATTTCGATATCGTTTCTTTTCAGTTTTAAAACCGAATTGCAACTTCTTAAAACCAGTTGGATCGGAGTTTTGTAAATGGGGATAATGACCGAATAAGTGATCATTTCGTTTTCCTCTTTCGATGCAAAAAATGATATTGCCAAGCTTTGAATGGATACAAAAGATAGAAGCGAACACGGAATTTCGAATAGGGATAATCAACCCCGCCGTTTTTCCGGGCCAGTTTAGCCCGATAATCATTAACCCAACGATCGATTTTTGGCTGAGAGCCCCAAGTATAGTGATGAATCGAATAGGTTTCAGGCGAAATCATGATTTCTCTCGTTTTAGTGTTCATTGGAGAAAAATAACGGCACGGATAAAAAGTAATGCCTTTTATCTTTTGTAGTTCGTCGGAACCTTTGACGCCAAATGCTGAAAAAATCGGCCAGTTGAAAGGAGGGCAGGATGGAAGGGTGGAGAAACCGCGCTCATCTAAAAACGAATCTTTGTCCCATGCTTCATAAGGTTTCATCAGTTCTCGAAGGAGCGGGCAGCCTGCTTCCGCGCCGAAACCGGAACCGGTATTGACCATATACGGGCCATCGGGTGCCCCATCCATCCCAAAGAACGGACCGGCCTCTACGATGCTTCTCATGTCTTTTATCACTTCAACATCAAGGTCAAAGTAAATACCGCCATTGTCATAAATCGTCTTTAGGCGAATATAGTCGCAAGCGTAGGCGAAGCGCTTTTGCTCATAGGCTAAACGAACCACTTTGACGGAATTGATATCAAAATTGGTTGAGTCGACCTCGCGAATCAAATAATCAGGAAAAAACTTGTGCCAAGAGGCAATATTCTTCTTGGCAAAATCCGGCAAGACCTTGCCGCGATCCCAGAAGAAATAAATAACGTGAGGAATAGAGGACATCTTTTTGATTTTATACCCGATTAGGGATGAGGACTACTTCTTGCCGCTTTCTTTTGGCGGTAAGAAGAAATTTTCCAATCGAGCTTATTTTCCCATTTGAGGCTGTGGTATAAAGCGTTTCTTTCCAAAGACCCCCACTTTTCGTTTAGAGGATAAGTGAAGAAACTAGATAGGGGCGAGAAAGTCGTGACAAGTAGGTAGAGGGTGATTCCAATGACCGCGAGGCAAAGAACGACGTAAGGGGTGATTCCATTTCCACTAAGTTGGAAGCCAAAAACGAGAATAGAAATCCCAAAAGTCAAAGAGAGATAGGGAACATAAGCGTCTGCGAAAACGCTCTCACGCCCCCACTCGATTCCGTGATGAGAGATGCCGTAAAGAACAATGAAGAAGAGGATTTGGCAAAGCCCGCTCACAACGAAACCAACAAAGTTTTTGAGAAAGAACGGCGCCAATAAACAGGCCACAAGATAAAGTGAAGAAAGGGCAACACCCGTAATGAACCCACTTTGTTTTTGGACATGAGCAAGTCCGCTCCAACAAATGGCGTAAAGCGGAATGAAAACGTAAAGGAAAACCGCGCTAAGGAGAATCCATAAACTATTGATTGCAGGCACTGAGGGGAATAAGGCAATGAAGATAATAAAAAGGGGGCTGGCAAACCAAAGGGCAACTCGAGCCGCTTCACTGGCGGTTAAAGCATACACGGTCTTACTCTTTTGATAATTCGCATAGACTGCTGTTTGCGAAGCCGAGACTTCTTTGTTCTTGTCTTGGTAGTGATCGGTAAGAACGGGTAAAAAGACCATGATCAACAAGCCCAAACTCTTGGTATCCGCCCCCATGAATGAGGTCGTTTCGACAAACCCGTGAATGAAGAAAACGAGAAACATCATTAGGGAGACAAAAGTTGTTGAGTGTTTGTGACGGAAGTTTTGAATCACGATAACAACGAAGTACACCAACATGGCAACATAAGCGGCTAAGCGAATGACGCCACCATAATCAAGCATCGCCAACACTCCGTTATGGGTGTAGCCCAGCAAGCTTTTGCCATTGCCCACCATTGGTCCAAGAAGCCACATGAAGTTCCCATCGCCCATTCCGAAGATAATTCGCATTGGGGAATTGAGTTCTTGGAGACAAACCTTCCAAATAATCATTCGGGTTTCAAGGGTGTCGGTTCCAGTCTCGTTAATAACATCCATGACATTTTTTGCAATCTTTCCAAAGAAAGGAACTTTCATAATGGTGCCAGAAGCGATGGCCCAGGTTAAGAAACCAAAGAATCCCAAAATGAGGATTAAGGCTATATTGTCCTTGATCCAGTGCCGTTTCACCGTTACGACATAACGATAAATCAAGAAGACGACAATAAAGCCAGCCACGAGATACATGGATGTTTTGGAAATAACAAAGAAGAGTTCAAAAGCGAAAACGACCATAAGAAGGTAATGCCACCAGTGGCGGGACTGGCACTGCAAATAACCACAAGCGCAAACACCCAAAAGAATCATGGTTCCAAAAGTATTTCGGTTATAGAAAAAGGAAGAAGCGATGTTGTCGGTAGTCGACGTTTCACTCGCCGTAAAATAGTAGGTATAAACATTGGATTCAAAAATAACGCTCCAAATGATGGCGACAACAATGAGAAGAATGGAGCCAACAAAGTAGATCGTTAATTGGCGGCGGCTCCGCAGAACCTTCGGAATGATGGCTAAAACGATATAAAGGTACATACAGGTAACACCAAACGTAATGATGGAACGAATTCTTTCAGAATCCGTAAGCAAATAGACGATGGGATACGTATCACCCTTCTCGCTTGTCCCAATAGTCGAATAAACGGAGGGAAAAATCAAAACAGCAACCGTGTTACACGCCACTAGCGTCAAAGCAATTGAGAGAAACACCCAATTGATTTTGATCGTGTAATAGCGATGAACCAAGAAGAGAAAGCAGGTCACCGATAATAGAACTGCGATAAGCGACAAATAGTATTCCAAATCGCTCATGATGGTCGTGTAGACCGGATCAAAGAAAGCGACACCTTCCTCAAAGAAAGCGCCGATGGTGAACATAAAAAGCATGGCGATGCCAACTAAGACATAGACGTGTTTTGGTTTAGTCAAAGGGGTAGTCACGGATTTAGTCTAGCGCGCGTAGGCGCATAAATGAATAAAAAAGAGCCAAAGAATTGGCTCTTTCATGTCAATAGATCAACCTAACAGGAACTGGAGGAAATCATCATAGACACCCTGATGACCCGTTTCGTTATGAATTTCATGTCTCATGTGGGGGTAGATCTTAATCGTGACGTTCTTGAGCCCGCGCTTCTGGTACATTTTGTAGAGGGCGTTAGGTCCTTTGCCATTATTTCCGACCGGATCAGCATCGCCTGCCACAATGAAGATTTTCTCTTTCGGGGATAGCTTCTTTAGCATCTTGCCCTCATAAAGATGGCTCATGCCTTTCAAGAATTCTCTCCAGAAACCTTGAGTATCTTGGTGTCCACAATACGGATCGGCGATGTAACGTTTCACGTTTTCTTCGTTATAGCTAAGCCAATCCAAATCGGTCTTCCGAGGTTTCACCGCTTTAGTGTAGGCCCCTAAGCCCATATTGGATAAGAACTTCGAAGGCTTGTTCCAGTTGGATTTATGAACAATAAGTTTGCTAAGGGCATAGCCCATCTTCATTTTCGCTAACGCGGGTCCATTGGATCCGCATAAGATGACCCGTTCCGCGGTATTGGGATAACGTTCAACATAGCTTTGGGCCATGAACGAGCCCATGGAATGCCCCATGAGGCAGGTTGGAAGTTTGCTTTCTTTCTTGATCCGTTCAATGAGGATATTTGCCGCGTCGACGTTCTTGCTGAATCCATCAACCGGCCACTGCTCCTGCTCTTCCACCGATTTGGCATTGAGCCCTTGACCAAAAGAATCGAGGACGTAGACGTTAATTCCCTTTTTATTGAAGTAAGAAGCGAGATCGTCGTAGCGCAGTGCATACTCGTTCATTCCGGTGAGAATCACCAAGTTTTTCTTTGGCGCTCCGGACGACCAAAAGTAGCCCTTTAACGTTTCTCCGCTAGGAAGAGCGACATCAAACGGTGTTGGCATAAATAGCCCCCTTTATTTGTTATGGTCTAATTCTTCGGCGTATTTATTTTAGCATTAATCAATTCATCGGCGGCTTTTTCGGATGCGGATTCATGAATCATTTCGTCCGCAGCGGCGTTCGAGGCTTCAGCGGCTTTGTCTTCGGGTTTAGCCTCTTCGGGCTTGGATTCAACTGGTTTAGCCGCTTCTTCAGCGGGTTTCTCGGCCGGCTTAGCTTCCGTAACGGGTTCAGCGGGCGCCGGAGCATTCTTGGCCACAACGTCATCGATGAAGCGTAAGGCCCACTTAAAGGACATATCACCCACAACTTTGATGTAGGCCGGGGTGCCCTGATAGGCCTTGACCTTGGAATCATCATAAACATTCATCGTCGAATCTTTGTAAGCGGCAGGATCGGCCGCGCCATAAACACGGATATGGGTCCCACGGATCGTCACGAGGAATAAGGTATTCCGCCCAATCCAGAAGGAATCGTACTTCTTGGTGAGACGATGGTTCGCACCCTTCGACAGGATGTAATCTCGAATCTGAGTGTATTGATCCAATAGAGTCTTATCGGCCCGGTCCAGTTTCTCTTGGAAGGTAACTTCTTTAAGGTTCGCGAAAGGATCAACCGGTTCCGGTTCAGGTGCTGGAGCAGGTTCTGGTTTCTTTTCTTCAACAGGTTTCGGCTCTTCGACCGGTTTAGCTTCGACCGGTTTAGCTTCAGGCTGAGGTTCTCCCGGCGCAGGTTCCACCACAATCGGCTTTTCAATGCCGTTGGCTTTCATGACTTCATCCACGAAGCGGAAAGCCCACTTGTAGGACAAAGATCCCGTCACTTTAATAAAGGAAGGCGTGTCCTCATAAATCTTGGTCTTGGAATCGTCATAAACGTTCATCGTCGAATCGGCGAGATTCTTTGAAGGAATCGCACCATAGACCCGAAGATGGGTGCCCCGAATGTTCAAAATGATGAGACGCTTTAAACCTTTATGATAGGCATCGTATTTCCGAGAAATCCGGTGGGCCGTTCCATAAGAAAGGACATAATCGCGAATCTCTTGATAGTTTTGTTTTAAATCAGCGGAACTCCGAGCAAGTTTTTGTTCGAAGGTGACATTCTTAAGCCCAGCGAAAGGATCTTCCTCGATCGGGCCTTCGTCTTTTTGCGGTTCGGCCGGTGGAACATTGACCGGAGCTTCTTTGGCCACAGTTTCTTCAAGACGCTTAGCGGCAGCCTCTTCTTCCGGATGCTTGACCTCTTTGTAGGTGAGTTCGGAATGAGTCGGCTTATTCTTGGCTTCAAGTTGTTCTTTGGTTAGAGGTTCGATAACGACCGGGGACGAAAGCGGATTGAGATCGATCGGTGAAGGGACAGAACCCGGCGAAGACTTGCCAGCGTGACGAACCGGGTACGGATTGAACAAAACATACCGATCCAAATTCTTGGCCTGGACGATCGCCGTGTTAACCTCATCGGGGATCGAATCAACATAGAGGAAATCGTTATGAGCGAGGACTCGTTCCGCCGGTTTATTGAAGTCGCCGCATTGGGCCCAAAGCATATCGAGACGGAGCCGCTTGAAAGCATAATCCGTAACCACATCGAGGGCTTCGGTCGCATAGCCATAGCCCCAGAATTTCCGGCCTAAAACGAAGTCAACGCGCATTTGTTCGAACCGGCGATAACCCTGCAATTGTTCCTTATTTAGCAGCAAAAAGCCCACCATTTGATTATCGGACTTCCGAATGATGGCCCGACCTTTTTTCTTTCGAAGATCGGCTAAAAGCTTCTTGGCGGAGGCCTTATCTTTCACGTGACGCATTCCTTGCATTTCGAGAATGCCGGATTGCTTCGTGAGATTGTAGAAGGCGTTAAGATCACTATCCTCCAAAAGACGAACGATGACATGTTCGGCCTCGAGGTCCTCATCGGTCTGAACCACCTCAATCCGAATCGACTCATCACGGCCCGAAGTCTGCTCGGCGTTATGAAGACGCTTTAACCAGAGGGTTTGCTTACTGCCCTTCTTCTTGCCATTATCAATGATGGAATAAACTGAGTCGCAGTTCGCGCAATAGCAATTGCCATCTTCCTGTTCGCCATCGACATAGAAACCGCAGACCGGGCAAACTTTAGAATAGGTCCATTTGTCAGCTTCGATAAAGGTGAGGGAAGCCTTCAGCATGTTCTCGATATTCGCGTCGATCTTGCCAAAGAACGGCGAGCAAAGAATCGCACCGCGGTCGTTCGCCCCATTCACCGAGGTTAAGACAAAGGCGTTCTCGTAATCCTGCTCAGGAGTCAGGCGTTTAAAGATGACGCTGGAGATATAGCGGCTCAATTCATCAACCGTCGGATAATCTACAGTTAAAGTCGGGACAATATCGATGGAAACCCGGCAACGAAGCTTCTTCTTGCCATTCAAATAAGTCGCATCTTTAGGCAAACCCGTATAGCGATAATAGGTCGTGATATGACTGCCCGTTAAGGTAAGATCAGCCGTGATATTCTTCCGAACAAACTTGATATGCTTAACATCCAAGTTCTTACGTTTATTCAGTTTGAGCTTGCGAGTGGACGTTCTAAAGCCAAGCCGACGATAGGCCAACATAATTTCAGAGATGCAGAAATTGATGTAGCCATTATTGAGCATGATTTCGGCTTCGTGCTGGCGGGCTAACATCGAAAGGAGTTTCAAATAGAAGCGGAAGCACGGCGCGTACTTGCGGTCACCCGCGAGTAAGTTGGTGATATGAACATCGGATTCACTGAGCGGTTTGCTCTTTTTGACCGTTTTGTAGAACGGGGTCGAAATCGCGTGGCTGAGGTCACTCCGAAGTTTCAGCATCTGCATCAAAGTCTTCACGATCGGAGAATCCGCCGTGGTTAAAAGCTTCAACGGTTCTTTCTGATCGCGTTTCTTAAGGTAGCGCCCGTGCGCGTCGCGCTTATGCGTGTGCGTAGAGGAGACATCCTTTTGAATCTCATCGATGTCGGGCATATCAATGTCTTGGTCATAGACATATTGGTAGAGGAAACGGACCTGACTATAAAGGTCGGCGATCACGTGGCTAAGGAAGAGCAGCATCTTGTCGATGAGGGCAACGATGAAGCGGTTCTCGTAAATCGCGTATTCGGTTTCGAACACGTCGGAATAAATATACTCCGGCAGCATCCGATCATTCTTTTGCTTCCAGAACCGCGGAACCCGCAAGGTCATCCGAACGTCAGTGTTATCGATCTTGACGGCTTTCTCGGCTTGTTTGACCTCTTTTTCCGCCTTGAGGTGGGTCCGAGGGTCCGAGCAAATCGCCATGATCTTTTCGACGACATTGGCAAATTCGGGTAACCACGGATAGCTCTTCTCTTGTGAGAACGAATCGTTCTCGTGGTTGAGTGCGGAGAAAACCCCGGCCTCAGCATCTTCCTTCAGACTGCCGTTAATGAAAGCTCCACCTCGGTTTTCGAGGCGTGTTTCGAAGTCGTTAATGAAAGAAGGAAGGGTGTCCGCCATGGGTTATTACGCCAGTTTCTTGTTGAAGCGAGCAATGAGTTCTTCGGATTCTTTGAAGACGTGCTTGCCATACTCAGCGTTGAGATAACGGCTGAGTTTAACAAGGCCATCCTTAATATAGGATTCGAAGTGACCATCGAGTTTACGTAAGATCTTCCGAGCAAACATGATGTCGAGGGCGCCTTCTTTGGTGCCACCAAGCGCGACGAAGACCGGCACGAACCGATTGATCTGGTTCATGATACGGTTGCCGAAGCGAATGTCGAAGGTATCGCCAACGAAATCGGTGAGAGCGAGGAACTTCTTCTGTTCCTTGTCGGTCAAGCAGTTTTCAGGACGGTTAAGCGCCTCATTGATGCAATGGGAGAATTCATCAATCGTGAGCGGATACGGATCATGCGGATAATCGGTGGTGAATGGAAGGTTAATTTCCTTAAAGTCGATGACGATAGCGCGGTCGTAAACCTTATCGGTAATCGTGAAGGTCGAGTCATCGACGTTGACGGTGCCGATGAACCAGGTATTGACTGGAATCCGGACTTGGCCGTTTTCGATGTACTTCGGCGTCACGTCGCCAATCTTGACCTGTATGAGAGGAACAAGCCAATCCGCTGGCGGATATTCGAAGATAGAGAGGAAGTCGGCGAAGTAATATTCAACACGGCTGATGTTCATTTCATCGAGGACCATGATGTTCACGGCCTGCGGGATGTAGGAAGCTTCGTAGAGGTGCTTCAAAAGTTCGGTTTCCTTGAACTGGCCAGTGAAGTCGGAATAGTAGCCGACAATATCGGAACGATCACGCCAAGTGGCCTGAACCGGGAAGAAGTAGGCTTTACCGCCTACGAACTCCAAGAACATACGCGGCAAGGTGGATTTACCAGTACCAGAGAGACCTTCAAGAAGGATTAAACGTGAAGCAGCAAAGCCCGCGATCCAGGAACGAATCAGATCGATCGGATAATAAAGTTTCCGGTGGCAGAGATAACTTTGGAACCGATAAGCCAAGATGGTGAAGTCTTTGTAGTCCATCGTCTTGTGGTTCTTGCGGGCAGCTTCGAAGATTTCCTTCTCGTTACCAGCAAAGGCTTCCTGAACGGCGGTGCCGATAACCACATTGTTCTTGGCTTCCGGCTTCGTTTCTTCGGCCTTCAGTTCCGCTTCTTCAGCTTGCTTGGCTTTAAGTTCAGCTTCGGCTTTTAATTGATCAGGTGATTTCGAAGAAAGAATAGCTGGCCGCACAGGCAAAGGCTTCTTGGCATCCGTCGCCACTTTGCAGTCGGCGTCCCATTGCTTCTTAGCGGCTTCACAATCCGCAACCCATTTCGCCTGGGCTGCTTTTTCATCGGCTTCAGCCTTTTCTTTGGCTGCTTTGTCATCGGCTTCTTTTTTGTGAATGTTATCCCACTTGCGGTCAATGACCATCAACGCCGGGAAAAGGTCGCCGGAATGATCATCATCATTCTTCGGGCGGTTGCCCATCGTCATATGGGAAGCATCAAGAAGTTTTTGAGGATCGACCATAACGTTCACCGTCGAAGGAACCGTCGAACCGGCAGTTGTGGCTTTAGTGCCATAGTCCGCGGCCACGGGTAGGCCCGCGTCCTTGCGGCGCGCGGCTGCACTCGCTTCCGCGGCAGCCTTGAAATCTTGATAGTCGCCAGTCGTCATCATGGTCTTGGCTACGTTGGAAGTTAAAGCCGAGAGGAGGAAGACGAAGAACTTCAGAACGATCCAAACGAGGGCGATGAAGGTCGGAACCACCATGACCCAAAGGATCATGATGCCCATGGATTTGAGTAGGTTAAGAGCGGCGTCGGAACGAGTGCCTAACCAATGATAGTAATTTCTGAATCCGACCAAGACGCCGACGGTAAGAAGCAAAGCAACGGCAACGCAAACGATGGTGTACTTGATGTTGAAACTACGCAACCATTTCTGGTCAACAGATTTACGCTGTTCAAGGCGTTTACGGATTCGGGCGTCCCGAATGTTTTTGACGAAGAAAAGAGCAAAGAACAAAGTCCCACCAATCACGGTGAAGAGTAAGAAGAAGAACCAAGACCCAATGCCAACGTCGAAGGGCTGAAGACCAAACGGAACGAAAAGCCAATTCATGGCATCCTTCGGAATCCAAGGGAAGAAGAGGTCACGAATGATGTTGTGGCCCGAGTCCATGAAGATCATGGCAGCGAAGGCGGCAAGGTAAATAACAATGACACAGGTGAAAAGGAACGGACGTGAGTTATACCAGGCGTGTTTCTTCGGTTTCCGTTTCCGGGTCGCTTGAGCTTCTTGATCAATCTGAGAACCGGCCTTAGAAGAAGGGTCGACCTCCTCATTTCCAACAAGAGTACGGGAAGGCGAAGTGACGTTACGATCAATCGGGGCATTTGCAACGGGTTTAGCGGGTGCAATTGGAGTCACCGTTTGACTGCTCATAGTTGAAACCGGAGCCGCGGGTTTCGCAGCTGAATTTTCAACGGGTTTTGGAGCCGCTGAATTAACCGGTTGGTTTTTATTGTCTTCCATGGTTTTTCCCCCTTAAATACAAAAAAATAGGAAAATCCTCGGCACTATTCTATTAGAATAGGAACCCACTTACAATGAAAACCCCACCACCACTCAAAAAGAGGGCGGATTGGATATAGTTATCGAAATTTTATTTGATCGGTCGTGGACAGGCTGTGAACGGATTTTTCGAACCATTTTTTAGTTTTTGTGCACAAACGAAAGTGAAGGGTAATGGCCTTGGAGGTCAGATGCCATCGGGATTCTTTTTCTGGAAATTATAAGCATCCCGGCAAGCGTCCTCGATGTTGAAACGCGCTTTCCAATGAAGCTCTTTGTAGGCTTTGTCGCAGTTGGCAAAATTGGCGGCAACATCACCGGGTCGACGGGCCAAAATTTGGTACGGAATTTTGATTCCGTTTGCCTTCTCAAACGCGTGGACCAATTCCAAAACGGAAGTGCCTTTTCCGGTCCCTAAATTGTAGATAACAAGACCCGGTTTTTCTTCCAATTTTTTGAGGGTGGCAACATGGCCTTCCGCGAGGTCAACAACATGGATGTAATCCCGGACTCCAGTGCCGTCAGGAGTCGGATAGTCATCGCCCCAAATTCGGAGCTCTTTAAGCTTGCCGATTGCGACCTGGGTAATGTAGGGCATTAAGTTATTCGGGATGCCATTCGGGTCTTCACCAAGGAGACCAGATGGGTGGGCACCGATCGGATTGAAATAACGGAGCAAAGCAATATTAAGACTCGGGTCGGCTTTTTGAGTGTCAGTAAGAATCCGCTCAATCATGATCTTCGTTTGGCCATAAGGATTGGTCGCGGAGCCAACGGGATCAGTCTCATAGAGCGGAACGTGCTTCGGCACGCCATAAACGGTCGCGCTGCTGGAGAAGACGAGATTCTTGACCCCATATTCTTTCATGAGACGAAGAAGTACCAAGGTCGAAAGCAGGTTATTCGTGTAGTACTCAATCGGTTTGGAGACCGATTCGCCAACCGCTTTTAAACCGGCAAAGTGAATGACGGCATCGAACTTTTCTTGTTCAAAGACCTTTTTGAAGTCTTCATAGATGCAGCAATCGACTTTGTAGAACGGCGGACGGATTCCAGAAAGTTCCTCAATCCGGTCGAGGACCTTCTCCTTGGAATTGGCCAAATCGTCCACGATGACGACCTGATGTTTGTTCGCGATGAGCGCGAGCACGGTCTCGGATCCAATGAATCCTAAACCTCCAGTAACGAGTACACGCATAAGCTATTTTCCTTTCTTGGCGGTTTCTTTTGCGATGGCTAAACGCCTCGCTTCGCCTTTGCCAATCTTATTCTCTCGCCGAATTTCATCGTGGCCGGGGGTCGACTCAATCTCGACCGCGCGGGCTCCGTGCATATCCTTCCGGAGCTCCATGATGATCTGATCGGACAAAAGCTTATTGGCTTCCGCTCGAATCGCGAGACGGAGCGCCAATAGGCCGAGAGAATTTCTTAAGTTATCGTCCGCTTTCGGATTTTTGTGATTTTGGTCGTTTTGATACTTCCGGCTAAAGTTATCAACGATAGCCTTAGTGGACTTGCTCGCCTCATGAAGAAGGTTGGACTGGACATCGCAATAGAAGGCGTAGAGCCGTCCCTTATCGAGGGAGACAGCCTTATCCATTTCAAGGAGCAAGGACATGTCGGACATCGAAAGGGTATCCTTCATGAGGGTAATGGCCATCAAATAGCCCATTTGCTCTTTGCTGTAGCGTTTCTTCACCGGCTCATCAATCATCTTGGCCTTCACGTAGTTGTTGACCATGAAGGAGGTCAGGATCTTTTGATCGTCCGGCGAGAAGACGGACAGGGTTTCATTGATGTACTTCAGCACCTGTTCCATGTAGAGGTCGACGTTAGGAAGTTCCTTATATTGCGGCAAGGAAAAGTCATTGACGTCATTGAGCCACTTTTGAAGTTCTTTGATTTCCTTGTCCATGCTTTACCTCTTCTTAATTTCCTCATTCATGATCTTCGCAACCGCGGCGGGATTGACCTTGCCATGGCTGAGTTTCATCACTTGGCCGATTAAGAAGCCGACCGCCCGGTCCTTGCCCGCCTTAAAGTCCGCGATCGATTGCGGATTGGCGTCGAGAACTTGGCTGACGAAGCTAAGAACCGCCGAGTCATCGCTCACTTGCATCACGATATGGAGTTTATCTTGGGCTTCTTTTGCGGAGCCGCCATTCGCGATCATGTAGTTCAAAATGTCGGAGCATTGCTTGTGGGTTAAGCCCCCTTCTTGGAGGTTCACCACTTCCGCTAAAGCCTCAGGCTGTAACGGGAAGTCAACGATGCTCTTGTTACCCTTATTGAGATAGCCATTCACTTCGACGATAAGGAAGTTAGCCAGAGTCTTAGCACTCTTGGCACTACCTAGTCCTTTTTCGAAATAGTCGGCCATATAAATGTCGCTCAGAATGATATCGGCATCGGTCCCATTGAGACCAAGTTTCAGATAACGTTCCTTCTTGGCATCGAAAAGCTCAGGGCAAGTTTCGATCGCATTATTAACAAACTCATCGCTTAAGCGAATCGGAGCGATGTTGGGTTCGCAGAAATACTTGTAGTCTACCGCATCGGTTTTGACACGCATGAGAATCGTACGGCCGCTGGTTTCATCAAAGCGCCGCGTCTCTTGTTGAACCGGGGTTCCGCTTAAAAGCAGGGCGGTTTGGCGGGCGACTTCGTAGTCCAAAGCGATTTCAATGTTCTTGAGAGAGTTCAGGTTTTTGAGTTCGACCTTGGTCCCCAATTTGTCGGAACCATAAGGACGAATGGAGACGTTGACGTCACAGCGTAACGACCCCTCTTCCATCTTGCCATCCGAGGTGCCGGAATAGACCACGATGTTTCGAATCGCTTCAACGTAGTGCATCGCTTCGGTGCCCGAACGAAGATCCGGTAACGAAACGATTTCCACGAGCGGTACCCCCGCCCGGTTATAGTCGAGCAAAGTATAGTCAGCGAAGTGAAGCTGTTTGCAGGTGTCCTCTTCCATGTGAATCCGTTCAATTCGGATCCGCTTGGTCTGGCCATTCTTATCGAGAATATCCAAATACCCTTCCCGCCCAATTGGACGGGCCTGTTGGGTGATTTGAAAGCCTTTTGGAAGATCACTATAGAAATAGTTCTTACGGTCGAAATAGAGAGTGTGGTCGATCGTCATATGTAAAGCGTTAGCGACCCGGATGGCATTAATGACCGCTTGTTTGTTCACGACTGGCATCGTGCCAGGGAAAGCCATATCGAGCGGAGCAATTTCGGTATTCGGCTCATGGGAGAATCCAACCGGAGCGGCGGAGAACATCTTAGACTTGGTCCGCATCTCGACGTGGATCTCGAGACCAATTACGGCTTCGAAGTTCATAAATTGCCCTCCTTCTTGTTGAGCGTAGAGACATCGCCAAGCCCGCTCATGGATTCAAAAGCGGCTGCGATTTGATAGAGTTTTGTTTCCTCAAAGGCCCGGCCCATGAAGTTGACGCCGATCGGCATCCCTTCTTCAAAGAGGAGAGGGAGCGTGATCGAAGGAAGCCCCGCGAAGTTCCCTAAAGCAAGGTGGTTATCTGCGATTAAATACTCGTCGCTCAGTTTATCGCTTGAAGAGACGAATTTCGGGGCGATGCTTGGCGCGGCCGGTACATAAATGAAGTCGTAGTCTTTAAGAATCTGGTTGATCCGTTCAACGATCTTCGCCCGGTTCTTTTGAGCCCGGAGGAAGAGGACGTCTTGGTTTTCTCTCATCAGGGCAAAGGAGCCAATCACGAAGCGGCGTTTGATCAGTTCGCTGAACCCTTTGGTTCGCGCGTTATACATGACCTCTTGGTAAGTCTTGCCACCATAATAGGGGCCGAACTTAATCCCATCGAGGTTCGCGTCGTTGCTAGTCGCTTCGGCGCAGCTGATGACGATATAGGTCGCATAGATCGATTCCAGAAGGTCGCGACCGAATTCGACATCATCAACTTGAACGCCGGCCTTTTTAAATCCGGCGACGGATTTCGCAAAGGATTCTTTGAGTTTTTTATTGGTGATCGAATCGGTGATCTCTTTGATCACGGCGATCTTTAACCCTTTCACGGGTTGCCCGATTTTGGATTCATAGGTTTCGACTGGTTTAAAGGAAGAAGTCGAATCGTGGTTATCACGACCGGCTAAAACATCCAAGAGTAACGCCGAGTCTTTGGCGTTCCGAGTGAAGAAACCCACATGGTCAAGCGAGGGGGCAAATGGGAATAAGCCATAACGCGAAATCCGGCCCCAAGTCGGTTTCATGCCAACGAGGCCCGCTAAAGAGGCCGGCTTACGAACCGAGTCGCCAGTATCGCTACCCAAGGCAAAGGGAGCGATGCCCGAAGACACCGCCGCGGCACTGCCGCAGCTCGAGCCTCCAATCATCCGTTCATGGGTCGGATCCCACGGGTTAAAAGTCTTCCCTAAGTGACCGGTCGTTCCGGTGCCACCCATTGCGAGTTCATCGAGGGTGGATTTTCCAATCATCACGGCTTTCGCGGCCTTAAGCTTGCTCACGACCGTCGCATCATAAAGCGGAACATATCCATTCAAGATATTGGATGAGGCCGTCGTCGGTAATCCTTTGGTCGAGAAGTTATCCTTAAGAACATACGGAATGCCCCAAAAGACATTATCAACTTCGGGCTCTTTTAAGCTCGCGGCGAAGTCTAAGGCATTCTTCTCGTCAATCAGTTCAAACGCATTATCTTTGCTCGCCTTAGCCCGTTTAATCGCTTCTTGGGCCAATTCTAACGGAGTGACTTTCTTTGCCACAAAAGCGGCGTGGATTTCGCTAATAGAGAAATCGAGGTAATTCATATTAGCCCACCACCTTTGGCAACTTGATCTCGTGATCTTGGACCGAGCCGGCATTCTTCAAAGCCTCGTCCCGCGGAAGCGGAGTCTCAGCCACGTCCTCACGGAGATAGTCGACGCTCGCATCAAACGGGAAAGTCATCGGGGCGTAACTGTCGAGCCCTTTGATCTTACCGATCGTGTCCATCTGCTTCGTCAGAATTTTGAATTCTTCATAAAGAGTTTGGTACTCTTCGTCCGACATGTCGAAGAGCAGCCGGTTGGCTGCATCATGTAGGACTTCCATGGTGATTTCTTTCATATCCAATTCTTTCCTTTGATAGTTTAAGCGCAAAACGAAGATCAGTATAGGACTTTGACCCATCGAAAGACTTTAGTCTTGGCTAAGGCCAAAATGAGACAGCCGATACCGATGCTGAGAAGAAGGACGACTGGAAACTTGACGAACTCGTTTGCAAAAATTGAAACGTGCTCAGAGATGAGTTTATTGAGCGCGAGGCAATAGACCTGGACCAAATAAACCAACGCGCTGAGCGGTCCTAAATACCCAACCACTTTGTTTGAAGTTTCTTTGACAGGGAGCGTGAGCAAAAAATAAAGAAGACTTGGGGCCACAATAACCGTAGCCCAAAGGAAATTGGTATCCCGCGGGGCGGAATAGGTCGTAAGAAGATAGCCCTCAACAAAAAGCAAAACAAGAGAAAGAATGTTCACTGAAAGGGAAATGATTAATCCCTTTCGGGAAAAAGCCTCAGGATGTTGAGCTTTGAGTGAGACAATCGCCCCGCCTAGCTGAAGGAATAGGAACGAGAAGAAAAGGCCATTCAGGGTCGTCAGGAAAATCTTGAAATAACCTTGATATATCGAACTAATAGAAGGAGTAAGGACGCCAAAATAGGCATCACCAAAAGTCCCGATGGCAAAGAAAGCGACGCCCAAAAGAAGACGGAGCCATAACGGGAATTTGAGTTTCAGAACCAGCCAAGAAAGAACAAGGCCGAGGGCGGAACCGGATAAGTACCAGAGGAGTTCAATACTCCCTGAAAAGAAGAACCGCTGGACAAAGGATAATGAAAACGCTCCAAACGACACTCCCGCTTGAACGTATTGTTGGTAGATGATGATCGGTAAATAGATTACGGTCCAAAGAAGATAAAGGATCGCATGTTTAAGGGCGGAGCGGAGGAAGCCGCTGCGATCATTGCTCTCTATGGTCTTTTTCATCACAAAATAACCTGTGCAAACCAGGAAGAACGGAACGGCCATCCGGAACAAAGAAGCATTAAGCGCATCGAAGGGTTGCGATCCTGAGGCGGCATAACTTGCTGTTAAGGTGCAATGAATGCCGACGACAAAAACTGCCATGATGAGACGAGCGATGTCGATCCAATAGTTTCGAGGTTCTCGTGCCGTTTCCATAAAGACTCCTTTTTATTGCCCGATCTTCTGAAGGTGGGACATCGCCTCATCTTCATCCATAACCTTGACCCCAAGCTCCTGGGCTTTCTGGAGTTTGCTGCCCGCATCAACGCCGGCGATGACCACATCGGTGTTCCTCGAAACGGAACCCGAAACCTTGGCCCCAATCCCTTCGAGGATCGAAGTCATTTCATCTCGGGAGTAATGCGATAAGGTCCCGGTCAGAACCACCGTCTTCCCATAGAAGTAGGAGTTCACGTCCCGCTGGTCGGTGCCAAGATAATCAAAGTTCAATCCATCGGCCCGGAGGCTCTCAATCATCGCGAGATTCTTCGGATCGTGGAAATAGTCGAAGAGAGATTTCGCACTCACGGGTCCCATATCTGGAACCTTCAAGTAGTCCTCAATCGTGAGGCTCTTGAACGCATCGAGATTCTTGTAGAGAGAAGCCAAAACCTTCGCGGTCTTGTTTCCGACCTCTTTGATCCCTAGGCCATAGAGGAGCCGCTCCAACGATTTCTTTTTGCTTTCTTCGATCGCCGTGATGATGGAATTGATCGATTTATCGCTCCACCCATCCAGCATTTTGATCTCGGAGGCGTGATCGCTGAGGTGATAGATCCCAGGGATATCCTTCATGAAACCTTCATTGAAAAACTCCTCCACCACTTTCTCGCCGACCCCATCGATATCCATCGCATCGCGGGAAGCGAAGTGAATCATCCCTTCGATCTTGCGAGAGGGACATTCGGGATTCAAGCAATAATGGAGGCCTTGGACCTTGGTGAGAGGCTGGCCGCACTCGGGGCAATTCGTCGCCATCACAAATGGCTTTTCCGTTCCATCCCGTTTTTCAACTAAGGGACGCACGACTTCCGGAATGACATCCGCGGCTTTCCGTAACGAAACATAGTCCCCAATCATCAGACCTTTGTCTTTGATAAAATCTTCGTTATTGAGGGTGGCTCTTTGAACCAAAGATCCTTGAACCCGCACCGGTTCCAAGATTGCATTAGGAGTGATCCGACCGGTCCGGCCAACCGTGAGAACAATATCGAGCAGCTTCGTCGAGACCTCGGTCGGAGGGAACTTATAGGCGATCGCCCAGCGCGGGGTCTTCGCCGTATATCCGAGGACATCATAGTCATCGATGTTATCAACCTTGAAAACCAAGCCATCGATATCGTAATCGAGGGTGGGCCGTTTCTCGGTGTATTCATGGATATAGGTAATCACTTCGTCGATGCCATGGAGGATTCGACGTTCCTTGTTGGTACGAAAGCCAAGCTTATCCAGATAGTTCAAAGAATCGCTATGGATATGAAGATCGAGTTCGCGGGCATTCACCAGATAGTACCAGAACGCATCGAGACCACGCGAAGCGGCGATACTCGAGTCGAGTTGCCGAACTGATCCGGCCGCGGCATTACGGGCATTCGCCAGTAAAGGTTCGCCCGCAAGTTTCCGTTCAATATTGAGCTTTTCAAGGCTCTTCTTCGGCATATAGACTTCGCCCCGGACTTCGAAAGGACGCTTCTCGGTCACGTGGGCCGGAATTGAGGGGATCGTCATGACATTTTGGGTCACGTCTTCTCCAGTCACCCCATCGCCCCGAGTCACGCAATATTGAAGTTCCCCATTATCGTAAATGAGGGACATGCCAAGCCCATCGATTTTGACTTCGCCCATATAGGTAATCGTGTCTTTATGAAGGAGGTCTCTTACCCGGCGATCGAAGTCGCGCATCTCGTCCTCGTTGTAGACGTTACCAAGGGAAAGCATCAACCGCTTATGGGGGATCTTCTTAAACTCGGAAACGACCTGACCACCGACCCGCTGCGTTGGGGAGTTCTTACTCCGGAGATCCGGGTATTGGTTTTCAATCAAAATCAGCTCGTTCATGAGCCGGTCGAATTCCGAATCGGGGAGGGAGGGGTTATCGAGAACGTAATATTCGTAGTTGGCTTTTTCGAGCGCGGAAGTAAGTTCCTTCACGCGAACAATCGCTTCATCATGGGTCATGCTAAGCCTCCTTTAGATGCCTTTCTTGAAAGCATCGGATGATTGGCCAATAAGGTCTTCTTGCCACAGCTCACGAAATTCACGACGATGATCGAGTTATCGATGATCGAGAGGACTTCGCCTTCACCGAACTTCTCGTGGACCGCAATATCGCCGACTTTCCAATCGGTGATGCCGTTGCTCGCGGGTTTAGCTTCCACCACTTCGGGCTCCGGCTCTTTCTGGAAGGGGTCGATCGCGTCGCCATCGCTAAAGAACGAACTGGTGCCTTGATGGGTCGTCTTCCACCCGGTTGAATGATCGGGTCGGCCATAGCCAGAATGGTAATCGCCATAGCCTTCTTGATATTCGGTCGGTGGGAATTTGAGTCCCGCGTCTTCAAAGAATTCGCTCGGGATCGCATGAGAATCGGAGACAAACGAGTATCCGGTATTACAGGTCATGCAAAGTTTCTTTTTGGCCCGAGTCATCGCGACATAGGCGAGGCGCCGTTCCTCTTCTTTGCCATCATGGCCCGATTCATTCTCGGCCCGCATCGAAGGGAAGGAGCCCTCGTTCATCGCGATCACGAAAACATAATCAAACTCCAAACCTTTTGCGATATGGATGGTCATGAGGGACACATAGTTCCCTTCGTTCATGTCATCTTGCGAAGTGAGAAGCGTCACGTTCTGAAGATAATCATCAAAAGTCGATTCAGGGTTATTCGCAATGAAGTGGGTGATGTCATCGAATAAGGCGTTCACGTTGGCCACCCGGTCTTCATCGACGTCTTCATCTTCGGCGATGTAGCTGTAGTAGCCAATGTCGGTGATGAAATCCTTGAGAACCGAAGAATAGACCTCGAAGTTATCGAGGAGCTTTTTCTTAGTCGCTTCCATCTTGCCCGCAAGAACGGTCAAAGCCGTAATCACCCGCGGCGAAAGATTGCTCTCACTCGGATTGATCGTGAGAATGTAGTTATATTCGCTTAAGTTCTCTTGGTGAGCTTCGGCCCGAATCGTATCGATGGAGGTGTCGCCAATCCCGCGCTTAGGGACGTTCACAATCCGTTCAAAGGAAACATCATCGAGCGGATTCAAAAGGAGACGGAAATAAGCGAGGACGTCCTTCACTTCCATCCGTTGATAGAATCGTAAACCCCCGAAGACCCGATAAGGAATTCCGTGGGCGGCGAACTCCGCTTCAAAAGGCCGAGTAGCATAGGAAGACCGATACAGCACCGCGATGTTTTTATAGTTCGGTGGGGTGGTCTTATTCGCCAGTTTCATGATCTGGGAGATCACGTATTTGGCTTCGCCTTCGGCGTTAGGCAAACGCTTGATATCAATCGCCTCACCGGCTCCATCGAGGGTGTAGAGGTTCTTCGGAACCCGCTTCTTGTTCTTCGAAATAAGAAGGTTCGCCGCATCGAGGATCGTCTTGGTCGAGCGGTAGTTCCGGTCGAGGATGATCGTCTCGGCATCGGGGAATTCTTTAGTGAAATTGAGAATGATGTTTTGGTTCGCGCCGCGCCAGGTATAAATCGTCTGGTCAGGGTCCCCTACCACATAGACGCAAGTATCGGAGCGCATCAGAAGCTTCATTAATTTATATTGGACGTCGTTCGTATCCTGAAACTCATCGACCAAGATATGGTCAAAACGATGGGACCACTGATACTGGATCTCCGGGTTCTCGGTCAAGATCTTAATCGTCTTCAAAAGCAAATCATCGAAGTCGAGGCAGAACATCGCGGTCTTCTTATCTTCATACGCGGCAAAGAAACGGAGACATTCCTTTTCTTCGTCGAAGGCCTCGCGGTCAATCACGATGTCTTCCGGGTATTCGCCCCGGCACTTCTTCTGCCGAATATAGTCAAGGGCGAGTTTCACGATTTTGTCGCCCTTCTTGTAACCAAAATCCACCGCGATGTTTTTCACCAGAGCGGTCTGGTCGTCTTCATCAAAGATGGTGAAACCGATCGGATAGTTGATCGCTTTCGACTCCGCTCTTAAGAAGCGGGCACAGAACGAGTGGAAGGTGGAGACATGGAGAAAAAAGGAAGAATCGGGGACGAGCTTGCACGCCCGCTCCTTCATTTCCGAAGCGACTTTGTTGGTGAAGGCAATCGCCAAAATCTTGGATGGGTCGACCCCCATATTGGAAATCAAATAGGAGATCCGATAGGTCAAAACCCGGGTCTTGCCCGAGCCGGCGCCCGCGATGATTCGGACGTGCTGAGCCGTGGTTTTCACCGCGGCGAATTGTTGTTCATTTAATAAGCTGGCGTAATCCATGATGAATGCAAAAAATAGTCTACAACATTGGCCCTTCCCTATAAATAGGGAAAGCCGGTAGGCTAGGACTGGTCGCAACTTATTTTTTGATTTTGGAAAGGGGGCCCTGACCTCAGTGACGAAATGAGGAAGGAACCGGGAACAACAGGGAGAGAAATCCCGGGGCCCCCACCTTTATATAGCCTTCAATTCATCAAATGGACCGAAAAGAAGTAAAAAGCATTCGCTTTTGTTCTAAAATGTTCCCATGACCGTCTTCAAGAAACGGGAAACTCTGACCGAGAACATGACCTATATGGCCATGATGGCGGCCATCAATGTCATCTTTTCCTTGTTCGCGGCTTGGATTCCTTTAGGCGCGATCTTCGTGATGATCGCTTTGCCCTTAACTTCCGCGGTCATCGCTATCTACTGCAAGCCCAAGTATTACGCGATCTATCTTCTCGCCACAATCGGGGTCTGTCTCGCTGCGACCGCCTGGGATATGAAGAATACCCTCTTCTATGTGATCCCCTCGATTTTCACTGGCCTCGCCTATGGGGTTCTAAGGAAAACCAAAGTCCCGGTTTCTATCATCGTCTTTCTCGTGACGGGGCTTCAAATGCTCATCACCTATGGTTCGATTTGGTTGATTCAGTGGATCTATGAAGTCAACATGGTCTCCTTTATCGAGGAGCTTTTAGGGGTGGCGGGTTCCCCCTTAATGATCAATATCGTGCCGGCCGCGATGTTCGCCTACGCCTTAGGTCAAACCGGACTCAGCCATCTTTTCATGACCGGGGAACTCTCTCACCTCAATCAGCAAGAAGCTGAGGACGATTGGATCAGCTGGGTTTATCCGATCATCGGAATCGTCTTTGGTGTCGCTTCGTTCGCTCTATCCTTTTGGGAACAAATCCTAGGGTATGTCTTCTTGATCACCACCCTCTATTGGTCGTGCTTCTCCGTCGCGAGTTTATTTAACCCTCGGGCCCCAATCGTGGTCTACATCGTCGGCGGAGTTTTGCTGTTAGGGTCTTTCTTTGCATTCGCCGGCTGCTATTCTTTATTAGCGGAAGGCCAGGGGCTAATCTTGCTCGATCTCCCGTTAGTGAGCGGTTGCATCGCCGCCTTGCTCAACAAGATTTTGAAGAAACCCGCTACTAAAGTAGAATAGATGCATTAGGATAGAAGAATGCAATTCCTCAAAATGTTCGGATTAGGAATTCTCTACGCCCTTCTTTTCCCTTTTCTCTGCGTTTTTTTGGTTCTCTTTGCGGTCTATGGAGTCATCGTCTTCCTCGTCGAATTTGTGATCATGCTCGTGAATTTCTTCTCGGGCAAAAAACTTTTCCCGCCGTATCCGGAAGACCTGAAGGCCTATCAGATCCTCACTGCCTTATCTCAACAAGCATTAAATGCCGGCACGCCGCAACCTGCCCAGACCAATGTCTATCTCCAGCAGAACTATTATCCGGGTCAGGGCCAGCCTGGGGTTCCAGGAATGGGCCAACCCGCCAATCCTCAAGTCGCCCCGCAACCGCAGCCTCCTTATCAACAGATGGGCGGTCCAGCTCAAGGACAATATCCGAACCAATCTCCCTATCAAAATCAACTTCCACCTCAGCAACCTTATGGTATTTCTCATTCCGCTCAACCCGGCCAAATCCCGCAGCAACAACAAGCGAATCCTTTAGATGTGATCGACACGAGCGCGGAGGATAAAAAATAATGGCACGCATCCCGTTATTCGCCTCCATTGAGATGTCGGAAAATGATAAGCGGGCGCTAATCGCCCTTATCATCATTTTGGTGATTCTCTTCGTTTTGATTGGTCTATTAGGCATGGCAGTGCGTAAGACAATGCAATACCAAGCTAGATACGCGGACACGATGATGCACGACGTCACAGTAACCCATGTGGTCACCACCCCGTCGCAATTCCGGATTCTCGGCCGCAAAAAGAACCACCGCCGCCTCTATCGCCAAAGCTTAATTCCCTTCGCAATCCTTGCCACGGGGGTCCTCATTTGGGTCATTTATTGTTTGGCCACCACCACTTGGGGCAACAACATTTTCGCCGAATTTGGTGACCTCTTCTTCGTGTGGGATTGGAACGACTCGGATATTTGGACTCATGTCTTTGGTCTCACCCTTTTAGCGAAGTGGCCGAAGCTCATCCACGCCCCGAGAATTGAAGTCGCTCACATCGCTTCCTATTTCGAAGTTCTCTTTATCCTCGTTGGCGGAGTTTGGTACCTCGTGATCGTCCAAGCCTTCATCAGCCGAGCGTTTCAACTGCAAAAACGAAGCCGCGATGTTTTCTCCAAGAGTTTGGAGGGCTATAAGGCTAACGACATCGATACCAGCAAGGTTCCCCCGCTTCCGCCGTCGGACTAAAGCATCAAAAAAGCGATTCGGGAGACCGAACCGCTTTTCATATACTCTTAAGGAATTCAGGCGAAATCGTCTTTGGCGAGAACCCAGCCAATGAAATAAAAGAGACCGGAAAACTGTAGGGAGATCAGGCTAAGCCCGAAGGTCGTCCAATTTCCGTCTTGCACTAAAGAAATAATCGAAAGAATCAGGTCAGCGGTGAGAACGACCAATAAAATAACCGCCATCAAAGACACAAAGGAAATAAAGGGCCCCTTGCCTTTCGCGTAAGAGAATCCCCCGATCCCCGAAAGGACCATGAAGACAATCATGACCGGGGTCAAACAGTACTGGATCATATCGGGGACGGAATTCCATTTGACCGCGTTTTGGAAAGGCGAAGCGATGAAAACAATGAGCTCAAAAAGGGCGTCGAGGAAAAGAAGAACCGAGCCGATGCAAAGGAAAACGAGCCCAACCTTGGTCACCCGGGCCACATGGGCTTGCTTCTTTAGAAAAGCCGCCTGGTCTTCCACCTTTGCCATAAATTATTTTAAGGTTAACACGAGGTCGACGATTTCCCAAACTAAGAACGCGGTCGTGACCACCGAAAAGAAGACGAAAAGCCAGAAAACGCGAGTCCGAGCAATCCCTTTCCGGGTTTCCTCATCATCGGGTTCGACTGGCAAGGTCGAAATAAAAGAATCTTGAGGGTTCGGATTCGGGTTTTGGTTCGGAGTAGGATTCATAGGGATTAATACTTTAAGTTAGACGACGTCCGCGGATAGGGTTCAGTATCCCGAATATTCGCGACGCCGGTGATATACATGAGCAACCGATCAAAGCCAATTCCAAAGCCCGAGTGGATGCAGCCACCGTATTTCCGGAGGTTTAAATACCACTCCAACCCTTTGGTGTTGCCAATCTTATCCATCTTGGCTTTCAGGACGTCGTATCGTTCCTCACGTTGCGAACCACCGATGATTTCGCCCTCGCCCGGGACTAAGCAGTCACAGGCGGCGACAGTCTTGCCATCATCGTTTTCCCGCATATAGAAAGCTTTGATTTCCTTCGGATAGTTGATAAGGAACATCGGGCCTTTAACGATCTCTTCGGTGAGATAACGTTCGTGCTCGCTCTGAAGGTCCATGCCCCATTCAATGTTGGAGTTATCGAACTTGTGGCCTTGCTTGACCGCTTCTTGAAGGAGCTTGATGCCTTCGGTGTATTCCATGTGGGTGAACGGAGTGTTCAAAACATGGTTCAGTTTATCGAGGAGGCCTTTGGCAATGTAGGTATCAAAGAAAGTCATCTCATCCGGGCAATGTTCGAGGACATAACGGATGCAGAACTTAATGGTCTCTTCCATCAAGACCATATCATCTTCAAGATCAGCAAAGGCGATTTCGGGTTCAATCATCCAGAATTCGGAAGCGTGCCGCGGAGTGTTGCTCTTTTCGGCCCGGAAAGTCGGACCAAAGGTATAAACGTCGCGGAACGCCATCGCAAAAGCTTCGACATGGAGCTGACCCGAAACGGTTAAGGAAGCCCGGCGGCCATAGAAATCATTGATCGGATCTTTGGCATCGGTGGTCACGGTGAAAACCTGACCGGCCCCTTCGGCATCGTTCGCGGTGATCTCGGGGGTATGGACATAGATGAAGCCTTTGCCCTGGAAGAATTCGTGGATGGCCATCGCCAAAACGCTCCGGACCCGATAGAGGGCAGTGAAGGTATTGGTTCTCGGACGTAAATACGCGATATCGCGAAGATACTCCATCGTGTGGAATTTCTTTTGTAACGGATAATCGGGATCGACATCACCTAAGATCGTGATCTCGGCGGCGTGGACCTCAAAAGGCTGTTTCATGGCAGGGGTGAGTCGGATTTCGCCTTTCACGGCGATCGAAGCCCCGGTCAAAATATGAGCGACTTTGGCGTAATCCTTGATCGCGGAGTCATAAACGATTTGGAGATTCTTAAAGCAGGTTCCATCATTGAGTTCAATGAAACCGATCGATCCGTTATCGCGGTTGGTCCGAACCCAGCCTTCAAGATAAACAGGGTTCAGCGCGGTTAGATCTTTTTTCGAAGCGAACTCTTCAAAGAGTTCATGGACAGTCATGGCTTTTGGTTGCATGCGTTTAGTATAAAGGCGAAAAGAGAAAAAGAGTAGAGGTCTTTGCTTTTAGCAAAAGAAACTCCAAAGTTGGGTTGACGCCTTTATTCCTAGGATTGGGGGAGGAGAAAGGCTATACTCGCCATGGAGAAAATATCATGAAAACCACATCGCGAATCCTTTTGTTGCTATCGACCGTCTTACTGGCTTCTTGCGGGAACATCAGTGTCTCAAGTTCCGCTCAAGGGAGTTCATCCTCTTCCAGTTCTGAATCGAAAGAATCCACCACTTCCGTGGCTGAAAGTTCCTTTGGGGCTGAAAGTACTTCGGTGATTGAGAGTTCCTCTTCGGCTGAGCCGAGTAGCAGCCCCGTTTCGGATCCTTCTTCGACGACCTCGATCTCCAGTTCGCAAGTCGCACCGGGCGGGTCCGTCTCTTTCACTTCGTCTCTCCTTCCGGCCACCGCGCAAAGCAAATATCTTCCGAGTACGGAAGTCACCATCGGAGAAGCGAAATTCATGGTGAATCAAGTTCAGCAAGGCACCGGCGAATACGCGGGGCATATTCAAGTCGCTCGAGGCAAAGAAGACGGCGATACCACGGTTACCCTTGATCCCGGTTCAATCTATAACGAAACGCAAATGTCGGGCATCCTCACCCTTTTCATCTTGGACAAAACGAATCAGTACAATCTCTATAAAGCGATTCCGACCGTTTATACCGGCTCAACGATGAACCCGAGCGAAGAAGAAGCCACTGCGACCACGGAGGCCGTGACAATCGATGGCAAAAAATACGACGTCTACACTTATACCATCCTCAAAGGCTACTTCGCCTATTGGGACAATTCAGCTCGAGCCGCGTATATCAAAGAACTTCGGGTGACGTGTTAATCGAATTTTGCCCAATCGGAAATCTTCCAGTTGGGATCGACCCCGAGAGTTAACGGGGCAAATACTTTTCGCGCATAGAGATGCTCGGCGACCTTGGCAATCATGGCCGCGTTATCGGTCGTGCACCAAAGCGGAGGAATAATTAATTCGATTCCGGTTCCATTCAACCGGTTCTTCATTTGCTCACGGAGATACGAATTCGCGGACACGCCCCCCGCCAAAACCATTTGTTTGACATGGTAATCTTGGGCGGCTTGAGTCGCTTTTTCGAGGATCATTCCAATCGCAACATCTTGGAAGGAACGGGCCATATCATCCAAACGGACCGGCTCGCCTTTCATCTTGAGGGTATTCACCAGATTGATGACTGAAGTCTTTAAGCCAGAATAAGAGAAGTCGTATTTGCCCTCACCCGCATTGGGTTCCGGGAGATCATAGGTATGCTGGCCGAGTTTAGCGTGCTGATCGATTGGGAGTCCGCCCGGATAAGGAAGCCCTAAGACCCGAGCGACCTTGTCGTAGCATTCACCTACTGCATCGTCCTTGGTTTCCCCGATGATTTCAAAATCGAGATCGCCTTTCATGATGACGAGTTCGGTGTTGCCACCCGATACGACGACGCAGAGAAGCGGGAATTTCAAGGTCCCCACATATTCGTTCGCATAGATGTGGCCCGCCAAATGGTGAACCGGAATTAAGGGTTTCTGATAGAGCATCGCCAAAGTTTTGGCTGCCTGCAATCCGACATGGAGGCATCCGATTAAACCGGGGCCCCGGGTCACCGCGAAAGCATCGATATCTTCGGGTTTGAGTTTAGCTTGCCTTAAGGCTTCGGTTAAACAAACCGTGATATTTTCCGTATGGAGACGCGAAGCGATTTCCGGCATGACTCCGCCATATTTTTCATGGACGGCGATCTGGGTGGCGACGACGTTGGCTAAAAGTTTGCCATCTTCGGTGATGGCGACGCTGGTTTCGTCGCAGCTCGATTCGATTGCTAAGATCCTAGTCATTGATGATGCTCCTCACCATGTAGATGGCGTCTTCGCCATCGTCATAATATTTCGGTTTGGTCGTGATGACTTCAAACGCATGTTTTTTATAGAAACGTTGAGCATTAGTGTTGCTGTTCCGAACTTCAAGGGTGACGAAATCGACTTCGTCTTCTTGGGCTTGGCAGGTCTTCACCATCGCGCCGATAAGCTGGGTCCCCACGCCCCGTTTCCGGAACTTTTCATCGACCGCGATCTGATTGATCGTCGCCGAGTCAAAGGTGATCATGAAGTCGATAAAACCGACAACGTTGGAATCCACCACCGCGACCAAAATCGTTGCCACGGGGTTCTCCATTAGCTCGTATTTCATCTGCTTCTCGGTGTAAGGATTCTTGAATGCGGCGTCTTCAATCCGCATGACCGAAGACATATCGGAGGAATTCATTTTCCGAACAATGATCTTGATTTCGGAATCGCTATAGGAGTCCTTAAGATAAACCGGACGAGCCCCCAAGGGTTCGGCACAAAGATTCTTTGCCGTATCGGCTTCGTTAAGGTTCTGAAGGACGTCAACCGCTTGACCTTGAAGGCCGAGATATCCCAGTTCGCCCGAAAGAACATAATCTGGATGTTCCTTCGCATAAGCAATCACTTGGGGATTATCCATGATTCGATCGGAGAGGATCTCTTTATCGTCTTCGTAGACCCCGATGTAACTCCGCTGGCTCCGGGCATTGGTCAAACAAATAGTCGCCTTCCCTTTGATCTTCATCATCTCGAGCGAAGAGACGAGATAAAGAGGGATGCTAAGTGCGAATACAATCGTTTTAGCGATGGTAAGGGCGATCCGAATCCCGGTATAAGAACCCGGTCCTTTCGTCACAGCGACAAAAGCGAGTTCCTTCCGATCAACCTTGTTTTTCTTGAGGATTTTATCGATCTCCGCAACCATGTATTCCGATTGCTTTTGCCAGGCTTCATAAGAGATCTCATCGATCAGATGGTGATCCTTCGCTAAGCCAACCGAAAGCGCGGTATTCGAGCTATCAAGCAATAAAGCGTACATTAGAAAGCCTCCTTCACCGACGAGATGATTTCGTCAAAATGAGCGTTCGGGGAAGTCATCGTGATTTCGCGGTTATCGCCCCCGACATTTTTGATCACAATCTCCAAGCACTCCGGGGGCAAAAGCTTCTGAACATACATCGGCCATTCAATGAAGCAGACTCCGTTGCCTTCGATGAATTCGTCGAGACCAAGTTCAATGTTCTGATTCTCGAGCCGGTAGGCGTCGATGTGATAAAGAGGCAAAGTGCCTTTGAAGTAGCACTTCATGATGTTGAAGGTCGGGGAGATTACATCTTCCTGGCACTTTAAAGCATCCGCCACCCCGCCAACCAAGGTGGTTTTGCCCGCGCCGAGGTCGCCTTTGAGAAGCACGACATCGCCCGCCTTGAAATAGGGGGCGATTCTTTGGCCGAGCTTATGGGTCTCGACTTTCGAATGAGTTTGGAATGTGTAATTCATAATATTTGCTGTCCGCGAGGGTGATTATATCACCCTAAAATATGCTAGGATATGCAATGAGGTTATTCACTATGTTGGATTGCATCATCGTCGGTGGAGGTCCCGTCGGATTATATGCGGCGATTAAATGCCAGGAAACCGGGCTATCTTATCGCTTGCTCGAAGCTTCGGATTCTTTAGGCGGGCAAACCCTCAGCCTCTATCCGGAAAAAGAGATCGTGGATATCCCCGGCATCCCTTCAATCATCAGTAAGAACTACATCGCCTCTTTAGTTCAAAAGGTCGACCCCGTGAATGTGATTTTCGGAGTGACGGTTCAAGGATTTGCCCATGAAAAAGAAGGGATTTCTTTGAAAACTACCCAAGGCGATATGAAGGCCAAGAATTTGATTTTGGCGACAGGTTTAGGCTTCTATAAGCCTCGGACTTTGGGTTTAGTTAACGAAGAGCGTTATTCCAACATTCTCTACGCCTTAAAAGACTTCTCATTCCTCACGAATAAGAAGGTTGTTATCTTCGGGGGTGGCGACTCCGCGCTCGATTGGGCCAAAGAGATTTCGAAAATCTCTCCAAGCGTGAGCTTAGTCCACCGCCGGACCGAGTTCCGGGGGAATGCCGACACGATCAAAGGCTGCCCGGTAACCCTTTATCTACCGTATATTCCGCACGCTCTTATCGAAAAGAATGATAAATGCACTGGCGTCATCATCGAAAACGTCAACGACCACACTCTCGTTTCACTTGAGGCCGACTACCTGTTGGTCAACTACGGCTCAGTTCCTTCGCCTTCTTTACTTGGCCTAAAACCTGGCCCGACCTTTGGCGCCTTAGTGGACTCGAATTGCCAAGCCGAACCTCATGTTTATGCGATTGGAGATTGCTGCTCCTACGAAGGCAAAATCAAACGAATCGCCCACGGCGATGAAGACGCGGATAAAGCAATCGCGGCTATTGTGGCTTTGAAAGAATAGGCTTATTTTCGTCGATAAACTTTTGATAGAGGGCAACAATCACGGAATCCACGAAGGGGAATTCTTTTTTAGCGATCATTTCTTGGACTTCTTTCTTGCTCTTCTCGATCGCCGCGGTGAGATCAGGCGGATAGCCATAAGTAAGAACGTGCCGTTCAAACTCCTTCTCATCGAGAGTCCGTTCGACCATGTCGGGATAAAGTTTCACGTCCAGATCGTAATCGATATATTTCAAATAGCCTTGGTCCAGTAAAGTCGGAGTCGCGATATTGACGTAATAGCAGATCCCGCCATTTTCTTTAAACATGGCAATGACATTCATCCAGCGTTTCTTAAATAAAAGGAAGATCGCGTGTTCGCGGGTCATCCATTTCCGGCCATCGGATTCGGTAACCGAACTGCCCTTGGAGGCTAAAGCCCAATAATCTTGAGTTTCTTGGACCAAAAAAGCCGGGCTCCATTGCCGATGTAAAAGCCCGTCATGCTTGTACGCTTGGACTTTCATCCAACGATCAAACCTCGGATCCATGCTGCTCATCTGTTCTTCCTGACGAAGACTTCGACCAAAAAGGCCTCGGTCTTACCCGAGGCCATTGTAAACCCGCTTCAAAGGTTTACAAGTTTTTGTACATAATCGTTTCGACGAATTTACAAACGTTGCGGCACCTGTCGGCCGTCTCTTCAAGCATGGTATACATGGCTTCACCCCGGTGGCGAGCAAATCCATCGGTGATCGTCATATACATCGTATGCATATCTTCTTCGTAGATATCGTCGGTCTCTTCTTCGAGTTTAATGACCTCTTGAATATAAGGTTTTAGAACCCCTTCTTTGGGGAATTCCGGGAAGTGTTGGAGACAAATGACCGTTTTCTCGATGCACTGGTCCACCACTTTGGCGAAGTGGATCGTGTCAGCCGGGAGTTCGTGGTAATCGTAGACATAGAGCTTTAACGGAACTTCCTCAATCGCGTCGGTGATGTCGTCGATTAGGCGTAACAGTTCCAAGATGTCTTCCCGATCAATCGGGGTCATGAACTCGCGGGTCAGTTTTTCCATGACGGCATGCTTTTCGTCATCAGCCTCGTGTTCAATCACATGGATCGAGGTTTTGATTTCTTTTAATTTAGCGTGGTCAAAATGTTCCATGAAATCCAAGAGGGCTTCCGAACATTTTTTGGCGTACTCGGCCAAACGCGGGAAGCTATCGTAATAGTAATTCGTTTTCGCTTTTCCAAACATATTTTTATGCCCCTTATTTAAAGATAGCTAAGAGTAAAGCAGTCAACCCTCCGCCCAGTAAGACCGCGACTGGCAAAGTGATGAGCCAAGTCAGGATCATTTCGCCGGCGACATCCCAGCGAACTCGCCGGATCCCTTTGGAGGCTCCAGAACCTAGAATCGCGCTCATCTTAACCTGACCCGTTGAGACCGGCCAGCCCGCAAAAGTGGCAATCAAAAGCCCCACAGATCCCGCTAGATCGGTCACAAAACCTTGATATTTTTCCAGTTTGGCCATGCCAACGCCGACCTTTTTGATCACCTTATACCCGCCGAAGCAAGTGCCGATCAACATGACCGCGGCGACAAGTAAAATAACCCAGGTTGGAATATCGGTGGTCACGACCTCGGCCTTGCCATTAGCCACCGCAACAATCATCAGGAAAACCCCGATGAACTTTAAGCCGTCTTGAACCCCGTGCATGAAAGCCATTGCCCCGGCGGAAAAGTCTTGGGCTATATCAAAAAATCGTGTTGTTTTTGAACGTTTCATTTTCCGACAGATGAGTTCGAGGATTTTAACGAAGATCCACCCCAAGATGAAACCGATAACAAGCGAGGCAAAAATACCGATGATTGTCGTAAGCCATTGGCCCCAATTGATTCCGGAGAACCAGTTCGATCCTCCGTTCATTGCCACATAGGCAATTGACGCTCCAGTTAACCCCCCAAGAAGCTCATTGCTTTCGGAGGAAGGGAAGCCAATCAACGTCGCAATGGTCGAGAAAATGAGGATGGATAGCATCGCCACGCTGATCATGATGAGAGCTTCTTGTGGCATCAGCTCGCCAGCCGAGTTAGTCGGTAAAGAAACGATATTGGCTACCGTCGAAGCGACCCCGGTGGCCAGAACCTTGGAAAGAAAGCCCATGGCTATCACGCCAAGGCAGTTGAAAATCGCCGCCATGATAACGGCTTTTCGGGCATCGATAGAACGGGTAGAGACCGCGGTAGCAATCGCGTTGGGGGCATCGCTCCAGCCGTTAATAAAAACGACAGCTAAAGTCAGGATGGCTGCTACAAAAAGCCAAGGTTGATTCACTCCGGCATTAAAGAAATCCGCGATGCTCATTCTCTTTATTAACGCTTATCGCCGTTTATTTATTGTACGCGCGTGGACGGAATAGAAAAAGCCCACCTTTGTTTGGAAGGTGGGCTTAAGGGATTTTACTCGCCCGGATGTTTCGGATCGAAGAGAAGACCAATCTCCAAGAACTGTTTGAGATCGGCTTTGAATTCTTTGCTCGGATTCGGGTTAAAGGGCTTTTGGAGCGGGATGACCATCAGATCATCTTCGTAGCCAAGGCACATATAGGTCCGAGCCGGTTTAATCGCGATGGCGACATCGACCAAGGTCTTGTTGGTTGCCACTTGAGCGAACGCCTGACGAATCGCGTGGGTGAGCCAATGTTTCTCTTCGTTATCGCCATAGACCGCATATTTGGCGTTTTCTTCGATGCAGTTCATCCGTTTGAGGCAGCTGGGCGGTAGGGCCCGATCGTTACCTTTAAAGTAGATGACGAGGCCAGTTCCGTAATAACTGTTCGGCATCCGAAGGTACTTGCCAACAAAGGTGGTCTCGAGCGCTTTCTTGCCTTTGATTTGCGAAGCGGCATCGACGATCGCACAATCGCGGCCTTTATAGGTGAAACTCGCCCCATAACGGCTTCCGACTTTGTAGACGTCATCGTACATGCCGTTATCGGTGAATTCTTTCTGGTCAAGCTTCATGTCGAGATCGGCATGAAAACCTTTAACGTTCAGATCTTCTAAGGCGTAATCGTAGCTCGCAGCGTAATAACGTTTGAAGTACTCTTTGATTTCAGCGTCGGAGTGTTTCCGGAAGAAATAGGAATAGATCCCTAAGCCAACAACCGCAACACCAGCGACGGAAAGCGAAATGATAAGCGGCATGTTGGTGCTTAATCCCGGAATTAAATAAGGAATAATCCAACCCGCGATGATCACCAAAACCACGGCGATCGAAACGATAAGTTTGGTCGTATTGTCTTTCTTATACTGTTTGAAGAAGTCCTGCCGGGCAGTTTCGACCGCCTGCAGATGTTCATCGTCATAGGTATAAGAGACCGGTTCTTCCGGCTTCTTTTCTTCGGGTTTCGGTTCCGGTTTTTCTTCTTTCACCGGTTCAGCCGGTTTCGGCTCTTCCTTTGCGACGAAAGGATGGGCATCCGCAAAATCATCATCGACGGGAGCCGCCGGTTCCGCTGGTTTGGTTTCGACGGGTTTTGGTTCCACAATTGGGGCCGTGACGTCTCTCGGCTCCGCTTTTGCTTTCTTCGGAGCAACGGATTTCGATGTTTTTTTGGTCATAATAATGTCCTCAAGACAAGAGGACTATAACACGCGCGCCACCAAAATAACTAATTTATTCTTTTGATCGCTCGATCGTTGAAGTAGAGATTCACTTTCACTAATGGACCATACATCGCCATCAAAACTGCTAAAGCGATCCCGCCAGAAATGAAGACATAGGCGGCGTTATAGATTAAGGCACCCGGAACATCGAGCCCAAAGAAAACGATTGATGAAACGCAGTGGCCAACGAAGCGCATCGCGGTTGAAAGAATACCGCCAACGAGAATCCAAATCTCTCCTTTGATGTTGTATCCCGTTTGGTCTTTTCCCAAAATAAGCGGCTTGAAGAAGCCCATGATTGCGCAAGCACCAAAAGCAACGAGGTAGTCAAACGGGTAGAGATAAAGGCCGTACCCGTCAGTAAAACAAGTGATGATTCCAAAAACGATGCCCGCTCCGATGAATCCCTTCAGCGGTCCTTTTCTCAACGCCAAGATGAACAAAGGTAACATCTGGAAATTGACGGAGCCTTCAACCTGAATTGGAAGTTTGATGAAATTGAGAACAACGGCGAGGCCAACGAGCATCCCCGATTCGACTAAGTCCATCGTCGAATAGGAATCGTTCTCGTAACCGCCAATAAGGCAAAGGAGCGACCCCATGAAGCAGCAAACGGCCGGGAAGATCCCGCCGAAGGCGTATTCGGTTTTCTCGGTTTTGATGATGCTGGCCGAAGAGTTATTGAAGAAGTCTTTTCCGATGATGAGCATAACACCGGCGAGAAGCAAAACCATCATGGCCGCGGAAGTGAATTGCTTGTTTTTCCGATGGAAACAACCGAGAACCACGCCAACAACCGGGAGAATCCACGAAATCAAAATCCACGGATCGAACGCATAACCTTGCGCCCCGAGAATCGAAGCGGCATAAACCCCGATCCGATCGTCGCTTCCTTGCAACTTGGTCGAATAGGCGGGGAAAGCCAAACCGATGTAAGCCAAAATCGCAATCCCAAGAGCGATCCACACGACGTTCTTATACATGAAATCGAGGGTCTTAGTCACCCAGTTTTCATTCTTTTTCGACTCGACTTGTTGCGAAGATTCTTTGCTGTCCATAAAAAATACCTCCGGTGGACGCTAGGACCCTCGGAGGAAAAAACGCTCCCTCCGCCAGCATTGCCTGGATCAGGTGCCGTCGAACCTGCACAAGGTTCCTCTCAGCCCGCTACTGGCGAGCTCCGGAATAAAGTTAGTCTAGTCTCTATTTGTTACCCCAGTCAATAGGGGTGGACCCATGCTCTACGAGCAAAGTATTGCATTGACTGAAAAGATGCTTGCCAAACCAGCCCCCATAATTCGCGGCTAAAGGCGAGGGGTGAGAAGCGATAAGGGGGAAGTGTTTCGGGTTCTGAATGAACGGCAAGTATTTCCGAGCGAAAGTTCCCCAAAGCATGAAGACGATCGGCTGGTCCAATTTATCGATATATTGCATCACGTCCGCGATGAAATTGTCATATTCGGCCCGTTGATGAGAGAGAGCCTGACCAGCCCGAACGGTCAAATAAGCATTCAGCAAAAGCACCCCTTGTTCCGCCCAGCACGTGAGATCGCCGTTATTGAAATCCATCGGGATATTGAGATCGGACTGAATTTCTTTGTAGACGTTGATAAGTGACGGCGGGATTGGGGTACCTTTGGGCACCGAAAAAGACATCCCCATCGCTTGACCGGGGTTGTGATAAGGATCCTGACCGATGATGACCACTTTGAGGTCACTTGGTTTCGTGAGGGCAAAGGCCTGGTAGACCAAATTACGGGGAGGGTAGATAGTGTATTTGCTATATTCCGAGTCCAAAAAAGCATGAAGAGACTTCGAATATTCTTGTTCCTTCACGTGGTCAAAAAGGTCTTTCCAATCACTGAGCATATTTTTATTATAAGTTTTTCGGTTCGCGCGTGTGCGATATAATTAACAATATGAAAGTCTTCTGGCTCTTCAACCACCCCGCACCCTATAAGGTCGATTTCTTCAACGAATTGGGGAAATCCTGCGACCTTACCGTCCTTTTCGAGCGGGCCAATGAAGCGGGCCGTAACGCCATCTTCTATTCAGAAAAGCCGCTCACTTTCCATGCGATTATTGCTCATTCCCTTAAGCTTGGTGGCATCAATAACTGGACCCGAGAGCCAGTGAGTATGATCCGAAACGGTCATTATGATCTCATCGTGATCAATGGCTGGCGAACCCTAACGGAACGAAACGTAATCACTTATTTGAAGCATCACCACATCCCCTACATTTTCTACATCAATGGTGGGCTTATTAAACCCAAAGAAAACGCGATCAAATTCGAAATCAAGCGCTCCTACATCAAAGGTGCGAATGCCTATTTCTGTCCCGATCGGAATTCGGGAAGTTACCTCACCCATTATGGAGCGGACTCCAGCAAGATTTTGCTTTATCCTTACTCCTCGATCTTCGCGGAAGAGGTCTTGCCCTCGCCCTACACGCCATACCAAAAGAAATCGTTGCGCGATCGAATTCATCTGCCGGGCGAGAAGATTTTTGTTTCCTCGGGCCAGTTTATTGAACGAAAGAATTTCAGCGAACTGATTGCGATTTGGAAAGCGATGCCGAAAGAATGGACGTTGCTTCTCGTTGGTGAAGGCAAACAAAAGAAAGATTACGAAAAAGAGAAGAAAGATCTCGGTCTCGATAATGTGATTTTGATGTCTTTCCGGCCTCATCAGGAACTGCTAAGGCTCTTCCGGGCTTGCGACGCTTTTGTCTTCTTGAGCAAAGAAGATATCTATGGCCACGTGATCAATGAAGCGCTCTCCCAAGGGCTCCCCGTTGTCTCTTCTAGCCACGTTAATGCCGCCGCCCACCTCATCAAAAACGGGTATGATGGTTTCTTGATTGATTTGGGCGATCCCGAAGCGATTAAGCATGCGATTGCCCAATCCGTCGACCCCGTGATGCAATCTAACGCGATTGAAGTGGCTAAGCAAAACACCATTGAGATCAGTGCCAAATTCCATCTCGAACAATTCGATCGTCTCGTAAAGGAATTCCATCTATGAACGTCATCTATCTCACCACCGCGATGCGGGATGACGATTTCCGTCTCCTCGTTCATCTCGCCAACAAAAAACCAAACCCGGCCGGGCAGAATTTTCATAATAAAATCATCCGGGCGATCTCGCTCAAAGATAGCATTCAGGTCTATTCGATCGTTCCTTCGTTCGAACACATCGTTTACGAAGGCAACTTCGAAGGCAAAAGCGTGATTGATTTCTTCTATTTCGAAGCCCCAAAGAATCGGTTTAAGCGTTATTTTAGCCTCGCAAAGACCATTGCGAAGACTATCGAAGAACGTTTCGACTACACTCAGCAGAGCAACACGATTATCGTCTACGATTCCCTCAATATTTATCTAGCCAAAGCCGCGGCCATTCTTTCACATAAGCTCGGAGTGAAGCGCATCGCGATTCTGACTGATAATCCTAACAATATTTCCGGGGTCACTCACGCCTATGTAAAAAAAGTCATCAAACTCTCCCATAACGCGGACGGTTTCTTCTCGTTATCGAACTCCTTAATCGATCTCTTTAACCCCCATCAAAGAAACTTTGCAATCACCGAAGGCGTGGTCGAGCCGAACCCTCGGAGCTTCCCCCTTTATAACAAGCCTTACATCTATTTTGGCGGGGCCCTGTATATCAAATATGGGGTTCCGGCTTTAATCGCCGCCTACCAAATGGAGAAGCCCGATTATGATCTTTTAATCGCGGGTCATGGCCCCTATGAAGCGGAAGTCCGGGCTGCCGCGTTCATGAATCCTCGCATCGTCTATTTAGGCCAAGTTGGGCGGGCCGAAAACTATAACTACGAACGTCATAGTTCTCTCAATATCAATCCCCGTCGATTCAACGAGGATCTCGATAAGAATTCCATCCCCTCCAAGATGCTCGAATATCTCGCCGCGGGTCAGCCGATTCTTTCGACCAAGCAAACCCGGTTAATGACCTTATTCCCAAACGACGTGAACTGGATTGAAACCGGCGATAACATGATCGGGATTAAGCGTTTCTTCCATGACCATCTCGACGCCCGGAAGAAATTCATTAACCTCAAACTGAATACCTCCGAAAGTAACGTCCTCACGAAGTACGGCATGGAAGCGACTTCCCGAACCTTCCATAGTTTATTGAGCCGGGTTCTTCATAACGACCAACGGCTTTGATTCTGCTCTCGCCTGCGCGATGTATTCGGCCCCCTTCTCTCAAAAAAGAGAGAAAAAAGCCCAATAGATATTTATAATGAGTTCCACTATGGAAGAAGCCATCCCGAAAAAACCAGTCCCGAGTAATGGCAGCAGCAACGTTCGGGTGAACGTCGTGATCAATTTGATCCGAACCCTCACCCTCACGATTCTTTCGTTTATCACTTTCCCGTATGTGTGCCGAATTCTTGGCGACTCCACCCTCGGTCTCTACACTTGGGTCAACACCTTCGTCTATTACTTTTTGATTCTCGCCAAAATCAGCATCCCCAATATCGCGATTCGGGAATGCGTGAAAGTTCGGGACGATAAAAAAGCCTTCTCCCACAAGGTCCAAGAATTCTTTTTGCTTCAAGCCTTCATGACGATTTTGAGTTTCGGTCTCATGGTCTCGATCATGGCAGGCCTACCCGCTTTTAACGACCAAACAACGATGCAGTTAGGCTTCCTTCTCTCGATCAACTTCTTGGCCGGCGTCTTCAGTTTCGAATGGGTCTATATCGCCCTTGAGAAGCATTTCTATATCGCGGTTCGTTCGATCATGACCCTCGCCTTAAGCGCGGTTCTCACCTTCGTCTATGTGAAGGAGCAGACCGAACCCGCCCGGGTCCTTTTCGTCTACGCTTCGATCACGATCCTTTCGACCATCCTCACCTCGCTCATTAACTGTCTCATCCTCCCAAAGTACGTCAGCTTCAAGAAGGAAGGGTCCTATGATTTCCGCTCGATGCTTAGGCCCCTCATCGTCCTTTTCTTCATCAGCTTTGCCCTCACTCTCTATAACGAGACCGACGTCTTGCTCCTTGGGTTTCTGGATTCTTCGAAGTCCGCGGTTGGAGCCTATTCGGTCGGGGTCAAGGGCATCGACATCATCATCACGGTCATCACGAGCCTCTACGCCGTTTTCATGCCGCGGGCCAGCTTCTATTACCAAAAAGACGATAAGCAATACTTCAAAAATTTGATTCGCTATTCGATGAACATCACTTTCTTCATCGCGGTCCCGGCAATCGCAACCATGACCACAATGGCCAAGCCCATCACCGCCCTCATCTCTGGCAACTACGCGAATAGCCAATACCAGGATGCCTATTTGGTCCTGATTGTCCTTTCGATCATGATGCTGACCTATTCGATCGGGGACAACATCTACACCGAAATCCTCTTGCCCTCCAAACGCGAAAAAATCTATCTCTACACCATGCTGATCGGCGTGGTCTTGAACGTTGGATTATCTCTCCTTTTTTCCTTGGCGATTATGCCAGACCATCAAACGCTAGGGGTCGCAATCGCGACTGGGGTTACCGACGTCCTCATCCTCGTGTTCTTAATCTACGAGACCCGGGAATACTCTTTAAAGGCCATCTTCAATCTCAATAACCTGAAGATCGTTCTCTTTGGGGCTGCGATCGCCCTCATCACTTATTTCTTCGCCCCATATCTGCTGAACTGGCTTCCTTGGAAAGATGGAGAAATTTGGAAGAGTTATGTCCTCGAACTCGTGATTATGGTCGCGGGTGATGCGATTATCTATATCGGCGGCCTCGCCTTAACGAGGGAGAAACTCGTCAGTTCCTTCTCGGCCAAGCACCGCAAAGAAATGGAGGAAAAGAATAATGGCTAATCCAAGACTTCATGAAAACAAATTTAAGCGGGCCCTCGTGGTCCCCTTTCGCGGAATGGTCCGGAAGTTCTCGCCCGTCAACTATGTGAAATATCAGTACAAATACATCACTCACCATCCCCTCGACCTCAAGAATCCGAAACGTTACACCGAGAAGCTTCAATTCCTTCGTCTTTTCGTCGATCCCTATGACTTTGAAACGATCCAGTGTGCCGGCCGCGTCACCGTCCGTGATTTCGTGAAAAAGGCAGGTTACGGGGATACTTTAATCCCCTGTTTAGGCATCTACGATCATTTCGAGGACATCGACTTCGACACCCTGCCCGACCGCTTCGTTATGAAATGCAGTCACGCTTCGGGATATAACCTGATCGTGAAGGATAAGAACCATCTCGATCTCTTCAAAGCCAAGAAGAAATTCGACCATTGGCTTAAGACCGACTATGGAGCCAAGACCATTGAGCGGCATTATTCAGGCATCAAACCTCAAATCATCATCGAACAATATATCGGAGACGAGAAGCACCTCCCGACCGAATATAAGATCCATGTCTTTAATGGCGTGGCCAAATCCCTTTATGTGGTCACGGGCCGCGGCGAAGATATTCGTTACACCAACATGTACATCGATTGGACTCCCTTTGATGGCAGTCAATTCAATGGCTGGAAGAAAGCGGATGAGCCATTAAAGAAACCCGACAATTTTGACCAGATGGTTCGGATGGCCGAGGCCTTAGCGAAGCCCTTCCCCTTCGTCCGGGTTGACCTCTATGATGTTGCGGGCAAAATCTATTTCGGTGAAATGACGTTCACCCCGGCCAAAGGCACCCTCATTTTAGACGACGATAAATGCGATTTTGAGATGGGTGAATGGCTCGATATCAGCCGTTTTCTCACCGCGAAGAAAAAGACAAAATAAAAGGGTTTTGCGGAAGAAGACCCCGTAAAACCCTAATTTTTAAGCTGACCAAGTCGAATCGGGCAACATGATTTCGTAGAGCATGAGGCAGATGTAATAATCGTGAGTCTCCCCCATGTTGGAATAGGTCGGATACTCCGCTCTCGCCGCGGCGGGATCGGTCGCTGAAACGAAGTCGCCATCCGTGGGGACGCTATAGGTCATCGACATCCCAACGATCCCTTTCGGATCGAAGCCAAAGTCGGACCAATAGAAGCCAACCAAGGCGGTGAACTCCGCCGAGATATTGGTCTCAAGACGAACTAGCGGGAACGTGAACGAATATTTCTCATAGACGTTGGTGGTGTACGGGTGTTTGTAGAAGTTGACCGTGATATTGAAATCGGTGAGCCGTCCGGTTCCATCCGGAGTGTTCGAGCCACCCCGAACCACCATCCCAAAGTATTTGGAACTGGTGAGCTCTTTCGGGAACATCGCTCCATAACCGGTCTCATCGAGTTCAAGGTAGGCATAAGAGTTCCAAGCATCGCAACGGATCTGACCGTTATAGAGTTTGGAAAGGATGCCATAAGAGAACGAAGAATCAATCAGCGAGAGTTTCTTATTCTGAGTGAACTGATGCTGCTCATAGAGGCTATTGTCCGCAAGCTCGCCGGCGTTAGCGAGGCCAAAGTTTGCGATATCAAGGCCATTATAAAGCCAAGGGAGCTGAACGCCATTGACGGTCACGGCCTCCGAATGCTTGTCCGCTAAATCCTTGCAACCATTTTGGCCGCTAAGACTCGGATTTGTCTTATCGCCCGAACCTTCGAAACGTTTCGAAGCATCAACGGTATAAGAGCCTTTCGCTTCAGTCACCGCTTTCAGGTTCGAATCCCAATCATTGTAATGGTTGTTAATGAAATCACTGCCAATGTATTTGTCGCCTCGATAAAGCTCATCGGTATCGGCGCATGAAGTTAAAGCCATCGCTACAAGAGGCAAGGCTACCAGCATCCATTTATTTGTTTTCATTGAGCGGAACCTCCTCTAACGTTTTCTCTTCTTTCGGCGCAGCAGCTTTCGGGGCCTCAGGGGCCGGGGTGGTCTTTTCCGCTACGGCAACGGGCTCAGCCGCTTTGGGGCTAAAGACTAAGCCCGCTAATAAGAAAAGCAGATAGAACTGAGAGCCACGGGTTGCGGCTAAGAAATCGCGGGTGTAAACCATCGGGGTTTCGTCATCAAGGAGCGAGAGATAAAGGAAGCCGCCTAATAGCATCAAGACCGGGATCATCCGGTTCGAGAGCTCACCTTCGCCTTTGGCCAAGTAGTTACGGCCATGGACGAACATCATGAAGATGAAGATCACTAAGGCCACAAACGCGATAAAGCCATTTTGGAAAAGAACATTAAACTCAAAGGAGCGGGTCAGCATCTCCGATAAACTCAGTCCACCGATCGTGGTGTAGCCGCTCGACGACGTAACGACCTTATCGCCGAATAAGAAGCCCAGGATGTTGAAACCAGTCCGGGTATCGCCATTGAAGCTGAAGAAGGTTCGGGAAATCACGATTTCGACTTGGCCGAAGAAACCATTCTCGCCGAAGTAACGACCCACTAAAGGAAGCTTCGCTAAGAAGGACTGGCTTGAAAAGGCATCAATAAAGAGAATAAGCAAGCCAAGAACCACCAAGCACATCAAGACAAAACCGGTGATGGTCAACCAACGGGGTGCCTCTTTTTTGACTTTGATGAAACGGTAAACGATCGCGAAGAGATAGATCGGAATGAGAAATTTGAGGGCGGTGAGATAAGGAATAACCGCGAGAGAAATTAAACCTAAAAGTCCAAAGCCCAAAATGATGAGGAACCGTTTCAGGTCCTTTTTCGGCGAGACATAAAGGCAGGCGGGCAAAGCGGAAGCTAATAGGAAGGCGCTGATGCAGCCGAACTTCAAACTGACCGCGCTAAAGGCAAAGCCATTAAGAATCTTCGTCTCTTCAGCAATATTGAAAACCGCGCCTTGGTAGTAATAGACCATGCCCGAGAAACGAGCCGCATAGAAGAAACCATAACGAGCCAAAGAATAGATGGTTGAAATGAAGACAAATAAACCTAAGGCCCCACCGAGAACCAACATGATCCAGTCCATTTTGAGGACTTTGATGTTCTTGAGCCCATACCCAATGATAAAGAAACCGACGATGCCAAGCATCACGGTTAAGTCGTTCACAATCCCCGAGAAAACGTTTCCATAAATCGTAACCCAGAACGAAGAGAACGCTCCTAAGATCGCAAAGACAAATAAGGGAATTAAGGTGATGAGGTAGCCTTTCAATTCCTTGCGGCTATGGTTCACTTCGATAAAGGGAATCATCGCCAAAGCAATAAAGAATCCGATCATCCGGAAGATCAAAATGCCGTTAGCCCCGCCTAAGGCAAACGCGGTCAACGCCAAAATTTCCAAGCCTAAAAACGCCAGGATGGTGTCATAACGTTGGACGTACTCTTTCCACTTTTCCATGGTTTACCAATAGGCTCCGCCTTCGATTTTATCGAAACCAGCGGCTTTATTATACGGTCGAATCCAATCGGAGTTCACGTGTTTTGCCACATGCTCCCGTTTTTCCCAGCGTTTTCCCATGATTCCAAATAGAGTTGAGGTGGCCCCGCCGGTCTCAATCGCCATCTTTCCGATCGACTTAATAAAGCAGCACAAGAAAGCGGTATAGGCCCCACATCCCACCAAAGCGATATCGAAATCGATACCACGGATGGCTTCTTTCATCTGATCCAGTCCATCGAAGAAAGTCGGAAGGACCGGTTTTTCATCACCCAAGGTCAAAGGCGAAGTTAAGAGCTTGAGCTCAAATTCCGGTAGGATTGACGGCTCATCGAGAAAGAGCTTTTCGCGTTTGGCGTATTGAGCTTCGATCTCGGCGGTGAAAGGCGAAATGACTAACACCTTCTTGCCTTTAAGGAGTTCGGTCCAGCTGCCATGCAAGGGCTCCATTCCTTCATATTGGATAATTTTCGCGTGGGGAAGATATTTCTTTTGGAAGTAATCTTCCATATGAAGACCCATGATGCCCAAGATGTCGGCGTTGCCACATTCTTTGATCCAAGCCTCACCATAGTGGCGTAAATGGATATCATCGGAGGGGTAGAAGCCAGCGTTATTCTTCATCGAATACTTCACCGCTTCCTTAAAGTTCTTTTTGTAGCCAAGTCGGATCTTCTCGTAAGCGTTGATCGCGCCCAGTTCGGTTCCGCCAAAATGAATCGCGGCGAAAGGTTTCCCCGCCGAAATATAGGAACGAAGGACCTCGTTACTAAAGTCGAGAGTAATTCCTTTTTGCCCACGGAAGCGCGTGCAGTTTTTCATCTTATGGGCAAGTTTATAGCGGAGCGCACCCGGCACGTTCTTCAGGAAATAGAGGTCATACGTGCAGCGTTCTTTGCCCATAATTCACCACACAATCTCTTCCGGTTTCTTCGGGGAAGGGTTCTTTTCGTCGAGGATGATTTTGCCATCTTGGATCCGGATGAGCCGATCCGCGATGTCCGCAATTTTGGAGTTGTGGGTCACGATGATGACCGTTTTCTTATAGGCCGAAACGACATTGGTCAAAAGCTTAATGATCGCCGCGCCGGTTTTGCTATCGAGGGCCCCCGTCGGCTCGTCGCAAAGCAAAAGCTCGGGGTTCTTCACTAGGGCCCGGGCAATCGCGACCCGCTGCTGCTCGCCCCCGGACAGTTGAGATGGGAAATTATCCACCCGCTGGGCTAAACCCACATCCTCCAGAATCTTTTTGGAGTCGAACGGAGCGTCCACGACCGAGGCGGCCAAAAGGACATTCTCTTCCGCAGTCAAATTGGGCATGAGGTTATAGAACTGGAAGACGAAGCCAATATCCTTTCGCCGGAATTGGCTTAGTTCTTTCGCGTTATATTGGACCACATCCTTATTGTTAACGAGATATTGGCCCGAACTGGCGTTATCCATGCCGCCCAAGATATTGAGCAAGGTCGATTTTCCCGCGCCCGAAGCTCCGAGGACCACGACCAGTTCCCCTTGGGGGATCGTGAAGGAGACATCGGAAAGGGCCCGCACCTCATTTTGAAGCCCGGGGTTATAAACCTTGCAGAGATCTTTGACGACGATATCGGCCATGATCAATAAGCGTTATAGTCGTCCGCCTTATCCTTCCAATTCGGATCGTCCGATTTGAAATGATGAAGGAGGCAACGAAACACGATCCCTCCGATTAAGGCTTGGATGAATAAGCCAAAGAAATAACTGTTCAATTTCTCCATCGCATTGAAGAAGTTGATGAGGTTCGAATCCCAATTGTTTTGAGATGCAATGCTCTGCCAAATGGCAAAGACGACCAGCAAAGTGAGCGAAGCCGCGCTCAAGACAATCCCCGGAATGAAGAGCCAATGTTGAGCGACCCCAAAACCATGAATCGCCTGATGGTGGTCGTGGTCCGGATCGTTCTCTTGTTTAGGCGCCTCGTTTGAAGCGGTCTTCTCTTCCGCCTTAACTTCGACGACGTCTTTCTTCTCGTCTTCCATACTCATTTGCCCTCTTTCTTTTTAAAGTGCTCGCTCAATTTAGCGATCAAATTACCATCGGCCAAATTAAGGAGCTGGTGCAAGGAGGAAACAATCGTCTTTTCGGAAGCCTTGCCATGAGGCTTCGCGACAATCTTGCTCGGGCCTAAAAGAATCGAGCAGCCTAAATCGTTATAGGCAAAGTTGGTGTAAACGATGGTGCCGAAAGTCTTCAACGCACTCTTGGCCTCGACCGAACTATATTTGTCAGCCATCCTAAGCGCAATGCCCCGAGTGGTTAAAGCGACCGCTTCCGCGTTCTTGAGCATCACATTGCCCGCGAAACCATCGGTGACACAAACATCGAAGTTCCCCATCAGCAAATCGTTGCCTTCCATGTTGCCGCAGAAGTTGATCGGTAAAGCCTTGATCAACGGGTAGGCGGTCTTCAGCAAGATGCTGCCCTTGCCTTCTTCGCTTCCGACATTAAGTAAACCAACCCGCGGATTCTTGATTCCATAAGCGGCCTCGGCATAAGCGTTTCCAAAAATCGCGAAATCAGCCAAGTCTTCCGGGGTCGAATCTAGGCGGGCTCCGCAATCCAATAGAATCACGTGTCCGTTATTTTGAATGGTCGGGAGGGAGCAGGCTAAGCAAGGATGAGTAATGCCCGGAAGTAAGCCCATCCGGAAGATTGAGCCGAGCAAAATCGCACCGGTCGAGCCGCAAGATAACATACCGATCACAGTGGAATCCTTCTTGCAAGCCTCTAAGGCGAGGACTAACGACGTGCCCTCGTAACCGTGAAAAATCTCACGAGGATCATCGTGGTTGGTAATGGAGGTTTTGGTATCGAGGTATTCAATCCGCGATTCATCCGCGCCTTTTTCTTGGGCGATCGGAGTAATGATCTCTTTATCACCGGCAAAAACCATCGTGATGTCTTTGCGTTCGGCTAGAACGCTTAAGGCTCCATCGATGACCACTTCGGGGCCATTGTCCCCGCCATAAATATCGACCACGATCTTTTTCATAGGTTTTTACTCCAGGGTAGCAATTAAATCGTAGATGGCTTGCTGAGCGTCGATCTCATAAATCTCAAGAAGAGGATAAGTCGAACCGATATAGTCCTTCAAGGCTTCGCGGTCTTCTTCCGAAAGGTCCGAACCATAGAAAAAGGTGATAACTTCTTTGTCCTCGAGGGCCTTGCTCTTCTTGAGGAGAATTTTCATCGTCTCGAGAATCGTCGGTTCCGAAGCGCCAATCTGATCGTTCAGAATCCCAACGTAACTATCTTTGTTGATGGTGACTCCCGAGAAGGCCGAATCGCGAACGGCTTTTGAAAAGAGGAGGGTCGTGACATTGTTTACGGCCTTTTCCATCCGCTGGATATTGTCTTCAAGACCTAAGTCCGCTAAGTCCATGATCGAGACGGCCGCATAGCCTTCGCCGAGATTCTTGGTCTCAATGATGTGAACGTGATCTTCTCCGAAAAGTTTGGCCGCTTGATGAGCCGCTAGTAAGCTATTGCTATTATCTGGCAGCACGATGATGTCGTCGGCTTCCGCGTCTTTATAGGCCGACAAGAAATCATCCGCCCCCGGGTTATTCTTTTCACCGGCGTTGATGACCACCGTCGCCCCATAATCTTTGAATTGAGAGACGAGAGATTCGCTTGGCACGACCGCAACGCACGCGAGTTTCGTATGCGGTTTGCTCGGTTGAACTTGGGTCGCGATATAGCGGGACTTCTCGATGAGGGTCTCGTTATGTTGAAGCGCCATATTTTCCATCTTGAAGGTGACGAATTCGCCAAATTGCTGAGCGTAGGCGATCACCTTATCCGGAGTTTTAGTATGGACATGGACTTTCACGACCGTATCTTTTTGAACGGCAACGATCGATTCACCACCGATCGATTCATAGTAGGCAATGAGCTCTTTCAAGACGAACTTCTTCGGGCCTTGTTTGCTATTCGAAAGCTGCATGATGAATTCGGTGCAATACCCATAATCGAGCGCGCTATCGGCATTGAAAGCGACCGAGACATCCTCAGGAGCGGGTACGTTGAAATCAAAGGAGACGTCTTCGATGATTCTTCCGCCGATCGCTTGGGCCATCCCTTCGATGATGTAGACCAGTCCGGCGCCGCCGCTATCGATAACGCCGGCTTCTTTAAGGATCGGCAAAAGCTCCGGGGTCTTTTCAAGCGACTCCTTCATCTTCTGAACTAAGTTGGTGAAGTAATCCGAGAATGAGGTTTGGAAATCGGCGTTATTGAACGCGTAATCCACCCCTTCTCTCATCACGGTGAGAATCGTGCCTTCGACCGGTTTCACCACCACGGCGTAGGCGGATTTCACACCGTTTTCCATCGCTTGAGCGAATTGGGGAACCGTCGCTTCGTCGAAGCCTTTGAGGCCATCGGCTAAGCCGGCAAAGAATTGAGAAAGAATCACACCAGAGTTGCCGCGGGCGGAAAGGAGCATCCCCCGGCCGATCGCTTCAGCGACTTCCTGGAGCGAAGAAGAATTCACATTCTTTAAGGCGTCGACCCCACCATTGACCGTTAAGCCCATGTTGGTGCCAGTGTCGCCATCGGGCACAGGGAAAACATTCAACTCGTTAACGTGTTTATAGTGGCTCTTCAAATCGCGATAACCATTGGTCACCATCGCTTTGAACATTGCGCCGTCGATACTATTCATAAATGGTTTTTGTTAATAGACTTAGTGATTGTAGCCCCCGCAAGAGGAAAGGACAACCGCAAAGACTCTCCTTGAGTCTTTAAGACTCAGTCAGCAAGAAAACGGAAGCGGAGTTCATAAGCCCCGCTTCCGTCATTTTCATTTTCCCGTCAGCTCCGCCATGATGGCTTTTTCGTCGACCAAATCGTTGGAGATTTGTTTGCCATAATAGAAGCAAGCCATTAAACCGGGTCCGATATTTGCGCCCGAGGACATATCAACCGGGGTCACAATGATCTCTTTCGGATGAATCTGATCCCGCACCATCTCTTCGAGAACCTTGACCGGTTCCTTTCGATAGCTCTGAGCGATGAAAACAATCTGATTGTCCGGATCAACGATCGTCTTCTTCATGTAATCGATTGTGACTTGGAACGCGTTCTTTAGCCCTTTGACCTTGGCGATGACTTCGCTGAGACCATGGCCATTAAAATCCGCCATCGGTTTCACGCCGACTAAGTTGCCCATGAAGGCTTTGGCTTTAGAGATGCGGCCGGTCCGGGAGAGGAAGAAGAGGTCATCCATAACCCCCATCTGGTGGAAGCAGTTCTTGTTGGCCTCAACCCAAGTGGCGACTTCTTCAAAGGACTTGCCTTGCTCTCGGAGCTGGCAAGCATAAACAACGAGCGAGCCTAAAGAGGTGCTGTAACGTTGCGAATCGATGACTTTGATTTTGGCAGCCGGGAATTTCGCTTTGACCGCTTCAGCGGCTTTAAGACAGAAGTTATAGGTTCCGCTTAAAGCGGAGGATAAGACAATCGCAAGGACGGGGCGTCCCGCTTTGACTTGTTTCTCAAAAGCCTCGGTGATTTCAGCCACGTTCGCGGCCGCGGACTTATAGATGTGCTTCTTGTCGGACATCGATTTGAAGTACTCGTCCGGATCGTGTTTGACCCAGTCGACGTCGCTCTTCTCGGTGTGACCATCGGGGAACGTTACGGTGCCGATGATGAGATCATCAACCCCGAAACGGTCTCTTAACGCTTTGTCGAGGTCACAGGCGTTATCGGAGATAATGGCGAATTTTTCCATAAAAGAATCCTTTCCAAAAATGGACGGAATAATTTTAGCACACCTGAAAGCCTCGTTAGGGTACAATATCTCACGGCAGTTCACTTTAATATGAATGATTGGATCTTAACGGGAATCATTATCGCGGCCCTCGGGGTGTTCTTTCTTTTAAATATGTATACCTTTGGCTTCATCGCTTCGCACTTTATCTATAAGAAGGTGCTGACCCGGGAAAAAGGCAAGAACGATAAATGGGGCCGAATCTGTTCCGATCCCAAAAACCCGGAGCAGGTGCAAATGTGGACGATTGCGAACGCCTGGCGAGACCAGTATTCGAAATACCACACCTCGTTCCATCTTCAATCGGATGGCTATGACCTCGTCGGCGACTACTACGACTTCAAATCTGACACCTGCGTCATCATCATCCCTGGCCGGAACGAGACCGGGATCTATTCGCTCTATTTCGCGGAACCTTACCGCAAAGCCGGCTACAACATTCTGGTCTTTGATCCCAGAGCCCACGGTCTTAGCACTGGCGAACTTTCCTATTGCGGCATTGGAGAGCAGGACGATGCTTTGGCCTTTGCCAATTACGCTCACGATAAGCTTGGAAATAAACACATTGTCTTCCATGGCATTTGCATCGGAGGCGGATCGATCGCGCTTCTCATGGGCAGCGATAAGGCCCCCTCTTTTGTGAAGACGATCGTCCTCGATGGCCTGTACGTTTCCTTCTATGAGCAATTCAAAAATCACCTGGCTGAAGGGGGGCATCCGGTCTGGCCCGTCATCAACTGCATGCGGATTATCATCAAACATAAAACCAAGGTTGATATCAAACACCAGATTCCTTTGAACGCTGTTAAATCGATTCACGTCCCCACTCTTTTGCTCGCGGGAGAGAAGGATACCTACTCGCGCCCCGACAAAACCAAAATCCTCTTCAATGACCTCGCTGCCAACACCAAGAAGATCATATGGTTCCCTAAAGGTGCCCATAGTCATCTCAAGATCAACGACGAAGCCGGCTACGAAAAAGCGATTCTCGATTGGGTTAGTAACGTATGACGAAATACGCAATCTTCACGATGGACGTTGAAGATTTTTCCGATATCTATTGCTTGCGAAAAAAGGACCGATCGAAGTTCCCCTCGATGATGGATGGTTTCTATAACTACCTCAATCTTCTCGAGAAATATGAGATCAAGGCCGACCTCTTCGTTTTGGGCAATCGTTTAAAACAGGATGAGGTCCTCTTAAAGGAAGCGGTAAAGCGGGGACACACCATCGCCCTCCATGGCTTTCATCATCAGCTCCCAAGCGATGAGTCGACCACCGAATTCATCAAAAACATTTCCACGGCCAAAGCCTTGGTGGAACAAACTTTAGGCGTCACGATTAAAGGCTTCCGGGCCCCGGGATTTTCGCTACGCCAAGATGAAGTCGATGCCCTACCCAAACTCGGTTTCACCTACGATTGCAGCGAACAGGATTATAAGATCTCGACCTATGGGGCTTCGCTCAATACCAAAGCCTATCAAGAAATCTATGAATCGGTCCTCGCGAAAGATGGTTTCTATGAAGTGAAGATGCCCCAGTCAACCGGACACCCGCTCCACGGGATGCCAATCGGAGGAGGCGGCTATTGCCGGTTACCGCCCTACCACTTCGTTCGCCGGGTTCTCCAAAAGACTTTAAAGGAAAAATCGGTCTACGTTTTCTATTGCCATCCCTTCGAATGCAGCCAAGTCAAAACACCGCGGATCCTTCTTGGGCCCCTTAACTCCCTCTACGTGAACCGGCGGAAGCACTACCTTGACCACATTGAAGAAATCATTCAGATACTAAAAAAGGAAGGGTATACCTTCCTCACTTACGAAGAGCTGCTCGAGCAAATCGCTTAATGCTTCGCGTGGCTTAAAACGTAAGAAACGACATCCCCGACATGCTGAAGGGCTTCGATGCTCTTGTTATCGAAACGAATCTGAAACTTTTTTTCGATCGCGAGAACCATATAAAGGACCGAAATGCTATCCATTCCGAGGTCTTTTCTAAAATCGGAGTCTAAAGTCGCGTCCTTAAACGCGTCAGGATTCCCCGTCACATCGCGGGCGATCTTCACCAAATCTTCAAACACGCTACTTTCCGTCATGATGCAATACCTCCTCTAATTCTTTCGTCTTCTCATAGAGCTTTTCAGTCAACACCCGAATCTCGGGGATTGAGGCCTGCTCTTTGCCTAAGATCTTTCTCGGATCGAAGAGCTCGCCTACGACGACATGATATCGGTTCCACCAATGCTTTCGCTTTTCGAAGTAGCAGGGAATGATCGGAACGTTAGCCGCGACTGCCATCAAAACCGCACCGCTTTTAAAGGTGGCGGGTCCTTCTTGATGTTGAATCCCACCTTCCGCGAATACGGTGATCAGGTCGCCTTCTTCCAGATGTTTCTCAGTGACTTGCATCGCCTCGATATCGGCGATCTGACGGTTCACTCCGATGCAGCCCGCCTTGCGAAGCAGCCAACCGCGGAAACGATATTTCATGATAAACTCGGCGACCAAGAAGAACATCCGCCTCCGCCAAAAGGTCGTCCCGATAATGAAGGGATCATGAAGCGAGAAGTGGTTCGCCGTCACGATGCAGCCATGGTGATAATGGAGCGACTTCTTGGCTTCCTTCGAAACGAAAATCGGTTTAGGCCGGTAGGCTAAAAGAAGCCACGGACCGACCAAGGCCCGCGCCAAATCCATCCCAAACTTCTTGGGATTGAAGAGACGGCAGAAATAAGGCTTCTCTTGATTCACGGGATAAACGGGTTTTTAGAAACCGACTTTTTCGAAGTCTTCCGCCCCGTGTTTGCAGATCGGGCAGACGAAGTCTTTGGGGAGATCCTTGCCTTCATAGAAGTAGCCGCAAATCTTGCAACGCCAGCCGATCTTCTTTTCCTGAACGATCGGTTTCGGTTTGATGTTCGCAAAATAATAGGCATAGGTGAGGGAAGGCTTCTTGCAAAGGTTCTTCGCTTCGGTCACTTCGCAAACGAAGAGGGTATGGGACCCGCAATCGATGCTTTGAAGGACTCGGCACGAGATGAAACTATTCGCGGTGGATTTGATGTAGTAAAGGCCATTGGCGGACCGAGCGAGTTCGTTTTCGAAGCCCGCCATCTTGTCGCCATTACGTCCCGAAGCAAAGCCGAAACGCTTGATCGTGCTGAAGGGAGTCTCTTCGGTGAGAATCGAGATATTGAAGACTCCGGTCTTCGCGACGAGATCGTGCGAGTAGTTTAATTTATTGACTGAGAGCATAACCCGCTGGGGTTTATCCGCGCATTGAATAAAGCTATTGACGACGCAGGCGTTATCCTTGCCATTGCTATCTTGGGTATGGAGGATGAATAAGCCATAGGAAATGTTGAAGAGCGAGGTCGCGTCGATCAGTCCGCCCGAATCGGCGACGGTTTCACTCACCGGGCGCATCGCGGCAACCACCGCTTCGGCCAACACGTTCACATCGTCGAGCTGATTATCTTTAAGAGTTGATAACATCGTGACCGATTTTTCGAGATACGTGATGCCTTCAAGATCCTTTAAGATCGCCTGCATATTGAGCTTAGCCTGGGGAGCCCACGAGCCATTCTCCATGAAGCCGATGATCCGGTTCCGAATCTTGTGGTTGGCTAAATCGTGGAGGAAGTCCTCCATCTTCACAAACACGCCCGCGTTATAGGTAGTTGCACAAAGCAAAATGGTCTTGACCCGGAACGCTTCGGCGATGAGGTAGGAAGAGTCGGTCTTTGAAACATCGTACATCACCAGATTCCGCACGCCTTTTTCCGCGAGATCTTTCGCTAAGATATCGCAAGCGTTCGCCGTATCGCCATAGACCGAGCTGTACGCGATCATGACCCCATCGGATTCTTCCGGGGTGTAGGTCGCCCATTTGAGGTAGCGTTGGAGAATGAAGTTCAGGTTGTTGTGATAGACCGGTCCGTGAAGCGGGCAGATCATCTTGATATCAAGGCCAGCCGCTTTGTTCAGGACCGCCATAACCTGATCGCCATATTTGCCGACGATGTTAGTGTAATATCTCCGGCAATCTTCGAGATAGAGTTTGTCGAAATTGAGTTCGTCGGCGTAGATGTTGCCCGCTAACGCCCCAAAGGTTCCGAAAGCGTCCGCCGAGAAAAGGACGTGACCGCTCATTTCGTAGGTGAACATGACTTCCGGCCAGTGGACCATCGGAGCCATCACGAACGTGAAGGTCCGTTTACCTGTGCAAAGCTTATCGCCTTCTTTAACGAGTTGAATCTTGGCTTTGATCTTCGGGAAAAAGTTCTTTAAGAAACGTTCCGACATCGCATTCACGATGATGGTGACGTCCGGATAACGGAGGAGGAGCTCCCCAATATTGGCCGCATGATCCGGTTCCATATGGTTCACGATCAAGTAGTCGAGTTTCCGGCCTTTTAATAAGAATTCTAGGTTGTCGTAGAAGACCCCAGAGACCGAACGATCGACCGTATCGAGTAGGACCGTCTTCTCATCCAAATAAAGATAGGAATTGTAGGAGACTCCATTCGTTAACGGATAGACGTTCTCGAAGAGATGAATTCTCCGATCCGATCCTCCGATATAGAAGAAGCCTTCATCCAACTGTGTTTCACAATGCATGACGTTTTACCTCGGTAATAATGATAATGAGTTGCCTTTCCTTTGGAAAGAAATATAGCCGTCCGTTCGGATAGAAAAAGTCCCCTTCTTCGAAAGGAGGGGACCCGTATAGCCTTAATCGTCAAATTCGCTGTAGGAAATGCCGTGCTCTTCGTCCCGGCTCCGGAAGCCATGGGCCAGCGAGGTAAAGACGATTCCGGGAATCAAGGCGCAGATCCCTAAAACAAACAGCACGATCGAGAGCATGAACAAGATGTAATAAAGCGTGGCTAAGTCTTTCCAGCCGCCCGCCCGTTCCACTTCGAGAATAAAGCAAACCAAGAAGACCACAAAAGTCGTTAATGAAATGGCCGAAACGGAGATTCCAATCGGAAGGAGAACCTTTCCCGCCCGATGAAAATTCTTGTACGCCCGCTTATGTGTTCCTTGATAGTTATCCATAAAGAACCTCTTTTCGGGGCTATTGTAGCATGAGATTAGGGAAAACCCTATCAATCATCAGTTAAGGGTAATTTGTCAAGATCAAGATCGAATTCTGCCTTGGCAACTTTTTGGATTTCCTTGACCTGAATCTGGGCTTTGAGGTACTTCTTGTACTCGAGGCCATACTTAGAAACCGAGGCTCGATAAATCTTCAGTTGATTCAAAGCGTCCGCGAACCAAAGCGGCAGTTGTCGGATAATCTTCGCTTCGAGAAGATAATGATCGGGCTCGAGCAAAGGATGGCCCCCTTCTTCCAAAATGTTGAGGTTATATCGCCGGGCGATGATGTTGCTATCGATGGTGAGACGGAGATAGTCTTCGTCGGGCTTATTGAACATCGCGATCCGGTCGTAATCTAACACCACTTGGGGTCCGGTCCCCGGATATTGCTCCAGCCAATTTGCGATTTCTTTTAAGACGAAGTCATGCATGTAATCCCCGTTATTCGGGGGCAAGATCCCCTTCCACTCAAAATCTTCGAATTCTTGTTCGCTCAAGGTAATTCGGCGTTTGAAGACTTCGCCTTTGAACTTCTTTTTGAGCTCGAGGAAATAAAGCGGATGCTCTCCCCCGTAGGTCCTTAAGCGTAACTTGGCTTTATATAAGGGCCCTTCCGAGGACTCGCGAATCACGTTATTGGTTGGGGTATCAAAGTAGATGTTCTTGACCGAGTAATGGCCCCCAGCCTGGCTATAGGGGTCATATTCCATGTGCTGTTCCAGCACTTTCAAAAGACCCTCTTTTTGGGCTTCATCCAAAAGGTATTTCGCTTCGATCCGGCGAAAGGACGTGATGACTTCTTTGGGTTCGGACATGAAATACCTCGCTCCTAAAGTATAAAGCGAGAAGGCCAGTGATCTTATTGGAAAAAGAAATCAGGACCGAAAGCCAGTTTGGCCATCGTGGAAATTCATCGCTGGAACGGAGGAAGGAAGACCCTCCACCACCGTCGCCGGAGTCGGATAGAGCAACGGTCCCACCGCCGTCTCCTTCACCGGAATAACCGCCTCTTCAAATAAGGGAAGACTTGCCCGCACGATCTTGCTCTTCGTCACCAAAGCCACCTTCTTTTCATCATCGTCGGAGACTTCGTGCAGCCACTGGGCAGTCCGAGTTAATGACCCCGTCACGTTATAGGCTCCGCCTTGAAGCAAGTTGGCCTTGATCGCATTAAGAACCCCGATCGCAAGCATGAAGCCTGGGATGTAATCGAGCGGTACCCCATTCAGATTCTTCGGCTTCTTCCTTGAACCATTTCGGATCGATAACCCCGTCACGTCCTCCGCTAAAGGAGCCCAACCAGGTTTATCTTTCCAAACGCTATCGCTGAAGCACATCAGTGACCCGTAGATGATGTTTGGATTCAGTTCATGAATCGCTTCCCGGGATAACCCAAAGTGATCGAGGACCCCGTTTTGATAACTGTAGGTCACCACATCGGCTTCCTTGATCAGCTTCTTGCAAAGCTCGAGTTGCTCCGGAACATTGAAATCGAGTTGGATCGAGTTCTTGCCCGCCCAGCCATCGAGTTCGAGCATCGCCTGTTCTTGCTCGATGAACTTGCCCCGACGAACGAGGAGAACATCCGCCCCATATTCGGCGAGGACCCGCGAACAAGCCGGTCCCGCGATAATGTGGGTGAGATCCAAAACCTTGATGCCTTTTAAAGGTAACTCTCCGTGACAAGGTCCATAAATCTTCTTAGGAGTATCGGCGACTTTGACCGAGCGGATTAGCGGCATCTCGCATACCGCTTTTCCAAAATCGGTCGCTTCCCATTCGTCCCGGCTCCGGAGGACGCAGCCGCACGCCCCGCAATCGAAGGCAAGTTTTTCGAGATCTTCAGCGTTGTAGGCTTTGACCGCGGCCGCCACCTTTTTCTTGTCCCCTTTTAAACTATCGAGGTTGAAATCGGCGGGCGCGGTTTCAATTTTCAAAGCTTTCATTAGCTTAGCCTTTTGGGATTCGTAATAAACGTGGGCGGAGAAATAACGGCCATCCGCGCATTGATATTTGTAGAAGGAACCATTGAGGGCATTATCGACCCGCAAGGCCGAATCAAAACGAGGAGCGGCGAATTCTTGTTTCTTCGAATAACCCATCATGTAAAGACGAACAACTTGAAGCCCGGCGAAGGCCACATCGGTTTTGACGACGGGTTTCGTTTGAACGCCATTGCGGATATTGCCGATTTCCGCGGCGAGTTCGCCCGCGAGAGTCAAAGCCCCCGCCGCGGCCCCGGTTTGAAGAATCTTTTCTTTCTTATAGAGGCGAATCACCGCTTTAAGGCGTAAGAAAAGCAACACGATCCGGTAACGGGGGAAACCATTGTGGTGAAAACAAGCGGAAAGCATTTCGCCGAAGCGATCGGGGTGAACCAAGAACTCAATATCGGAATCGGTATCAATTCCCAAGTCTTTTTTGATTTTCTCGTACGCCCGCTGCGATTGAACCGCTTTCTTGTGCATCGCTTGGTAGGTCAGGATGGTGATAAGAACATCCACCAAAACAAAGGCCAATAAAATCGCCGAAATCACGATCAATAGAATCATGTACCACGTCATAGGTTTTCCTCTTCCGGTGTTTCTATTATAAAAGAATTCATTCTCGGCGAGACGAAAACCGCTAACGAATTACTGATATGGCGATTTTAGCGACCCCATTGCTCTATCTAACGTCTAAAGAAATTGATAAACTATTGGCGAGGTGTTCTATGAACAATTGCAAATACGTGGAACCTTTCGAAGAGGCTTTCTCTTTGAAAACGGTCAATGAAGAGGCTGACCGTTGCCTGCTTTGCCTCGATGCTCCTTGCAGCGCCGACTGCCCGGCGGGAACCGATCCTGCCAAATTCATCCGGAGTGTCCGTTTCCTGAACTATGAAGGTGCGGCCGAAACGATCCGGGAGAACAACCCGCTTGGCGCGATCTGCGCTCGGGTATGCCCGACGGAACGTTATTGTCAGAAAGGCTGTTCCCGTAGCGGGATCGATCGCCCGATCGATATCGGCAAAATCCAGCAGTTTGTGACCGACTATGAGGCCGCAAAAGGGATGGCGATTCTCGAAAAAGGCAAACCGAACGGTAAGAAAGTCGCGATCGTTGGAGCGGGCCCGGCTGGTTTAACCACCGCGGCAATGCTACTTCAAAAAGGCTATGGGGTCGAACTCTTCGAGGCCAATAAAGAAGCCGGCGGTTATCTCCGTTATGGCATCCCCGAATATCGCTTACCTAATGGGGTCGTCGATCATGAAATCAAACGGATCGAAGATCTAGGGGCGATCATCCACGTCAACAGCAAGGTTGATCAAAAGAAGCTCAATGAACTGAAGACCCGGTTTGATGCGGTTGTCCTTTCCTTAGGAGCATCCCGGGGCAAGGTATTGCCGTTATTCGATGGCAATAAGTCGGTGGTCACCGCGGTCGATTTCCTCGCCAAAGTCAAAAGCGCGAAAGGCGATGTTCAAGTCCCCGATAACGTTTTGGTGATCGGAGGCGGCGATGTCGCGATGGATACCGTGACGACTTTAAAACTCCTCGGGGTCAAACAAGTGAGCGACGTCGTCTACGAAACCTTTGAGGAATTCAAAGCCAGCAAGAAAGAACTGCAGGGCGCTCAAAAGCTCGGGGTCTCGATCCTCGATGGTTATGTTCCGACCAAAGTCGATGGCAAGACCGTCTATTTCAAGCACCGTTACAAGGAAAGCGAACTCTCGGTCAAAGCCGATTTGGTGATTCTCGCGGTTGGCCAATACACCGACCTCGCTGATATTAAGGACATCACCTTGGTGAAGGGCGAAGGCAAAGACCAAGGCAAGGTCTTCGTCGCGGGCGACATCGCCCCGGGCGAGAAGACCGTGGTCTATGCGGTCCGTAGCGGCAAAGAAGTCGCTAACAAGATCGCCGCGTATCTGGAGGGCAAATAATATGACGAAGAAAGATCTTTCGATGACGTTCCTTGGGGTCAAGTTCCCCAACCCGTTCTGCCTCTCCGCTTCGCCGGTCGGCAATTGCTATGATATGTGCGCTAAAGCCTATGATGTCGGCTGGGGTGGCGTCGTCTTCAAGACGATCGGCTTCTTCATCGCCGATGAGGTCTCGCCCCGTTTCGATAAAATCGGAAAAGAGAGCACCCCGTTCATCGGTTTTAAGAACATGGAACAGATCGCGGAGCATCCGCTTGAGGACAACCTTCGCGATATCAAACGTTTAAAGAAGAACTATCCCCATCAAGTCTTAATTGCCTCGATCATGGGAGCAAATGAGAAGGAATGGGAAGACTTAGCTCGCCTAGCGACCGAAGCCGGCGCGGACATGCTCGAATTGAACTTCAGCTGCCCCCAGATGACCTCGCACGCGATGGGAAGCGACGTCGGAAGCAATCCCGAACTCTGCAAGAAGTACTGCGCGGCGGTTCGGCGCGGCTCCAAACTTCCGTTCATGGCTAAGATGACTCCGAATATCACCGATATGGTCCCGGTCGCTAAAGCCTGCCTTGAAGGCGGGGCCGATGGCATCGCCGCGATCAACACGGTGAAGTCGATCTGCTCGCTGGATCTCGAGAAACACATTGGGATGCCAATCGTGAATGGCAAGTCTTCGATCTCCGGGTATTCCGGCAAAGCGGTCAAACCGATCGCGCTCCGCTTCATCCAGCAGATGCGCCAGGCGATCCCAAATGTCGAAATCTCGGGCATCGGGGGCATCGAGAACTGGGTTGATGCAGCCGAATTCATTTTGCTTGGGGCCAAGACCCTTCAGGTCACGACCGGAATCATGGAATATGGCTATCGGATCGTCGAAGATATGAAGAATGGCCTCCAGCATTATATGGAAGACCAGCACGTCGACCACTTGGAAGATTTGGTGGGCCTCGCCAATCAAAACATCATCCCGGCCGAATCGCTCGACCGCGATTACAAGGTCTATCCCAATATCGATCTCAATAAGTGCATCGGATGCGGCCGTTGCGTGATCAGCTGCTATGATGGCGCTCACCAGGCGATGGAATGGGATAAGGACACCCGGAAGCCTAAGTGCAACCACGATAAATGCGTGGGGTGCTTGCTTTGCGGTCACGTCTGCCCAGTCGGAGCCATCAGCAAGGGTGAGATTGAATTCAAGAAGGGCCGGCAAGGCAAACGGAAGAAAGAGGACATCATCCTCTAATCTACGAAGCGCCAAAGGGCTTGCAAGTGCAGGCCCTTTTCTTTTAGGCGAGATGCAAGTGGTCAGACTTGAGTCCAGGAGATTCTCATTCCGCTTGAAGCGAGCCCGCCCTCTTTTTCTTTGCCCACGAAAAAAGCCCCACCGCTTACGCGATGAGGCTTGAAGCTCGGGAGGAATTACTTCGCGGCTTTATCGTCAGCCGGCTTTTTCGGCTCGGGTTTCTTCACGCCTTTGGAGGCCATGATGTCATCGACGAGCTGTTCGGCGCGCTTCAGCGAGAGATCGCTGCGGACCTTGAAGAGCAAGGCCAAATCAGCAAACTTCTTCGCTTTGTTGAACTCGACAGGGATCGTGCTGTCTTTGTACGAATTCGGGTTGAGGTCGTAACTGACCTTCAAATGCTTGCCGGAGATGGTAACAAAGATGTATCTCTGACGGTGAGCGGAGAAGGTATCGCCCGGAATCGAAACACGGTTATGGATCCCGTAGCTCTTGATGTAGTCACGGAGTTCATAGTACTTGTGACGGAGATCTTCATCGGCATTCTTGACTTTGGTTTCGAAGGAAGCGCGACGACGAGCTTTGCCTTTGGCGGCAATGATCGGGGCTTTCTTCTCGACCGGGGCCGCAGCGGGAGCCGGTTGAGCAACTTCTTGTTTAATCACAACGACGACCGGTTTTTGTTCGGCCGGTTTTTCTTCTTTCTTCTCTTCGACAGGTTTGGCTTCTTCCGCCGGCTTTTCTTCCGGTTTTTCTTCGGCCTTTTCCTCTTTCTTCTCTTCCGGAATCATGTTGCGAGCTTCCGCAGCCTGCACCATCGTGGAAGTAACAAAGGGGAGTAAAGCAGTGAAATCAAGGAAGAGAGTCGCGGCAATCGCGATCGCTTCGATGACGGCGAGAATCTGATAGTCAATCCGTTGAAGGACTTTGGTTTGGACACCATAGGCGATTAACGAATAGGTGACAGCGGCAAGAATGAAGGCGATGTAGCCGAGAACGGCCGCGATCGCGCCCTTCTTTTCCTTCTCTTTGATGTAAAGGACGAGAAGCAAAATCGCAAGGACTAAGCCGGCATAGGTTAATGCGCCAAGGAGCCAGTTTAAATTATCCTCGAGGTTCGAGATGAAGGTTTTGCCACCAACCAAGTCAAGCATGACACTGGTGCCAAACTTCCAAATGCCATCGCCCCAGCCTAAATCGGCGGTAACGCCGTTGACGGTGACTTTCTTTGAATTGATCGCCAGTCCAAGGACAGTGCCACCATTTCCCGGGAACGGGATCAGAGTGAGCAGCATGGCAGCGATGGTGCAAATCAAAAGGATCACACCAACCTTGAAGAACCGATCTACAGGTTTCTTCTTCGAAATTGACATAATGAATTCCTCCTTTGTCAATGTTAGTTAGATTTTAGACCCATTTCGCGCGCGTATTCAAGAAAATAGTGACAGGGTGTATGCATTTTTCGGGTTTTTTTAATAGTAAAGGCACAAAAAACGGCCCTTGATTGGGCCGAGTCTTGTTGAAAATGATTAGCAACAATCAAGAGTTTTTCTTCTTGGCGCACGAATCACAGGATCCGTAACATACAATTTCTTGAATATGTCCAATATTCATCCCATGAGAATGGGCGAAATCGAGCACTTCTTGCTGCGGAAGGAAGACATCCATGATCTTGCCACAGTCCTTGCAGACAAAGTGAATATGGTCTTCCCGCATCGCGTCGTAATGGAGTTGGCCATCGCTTCCCGATAAGGAAATCGCATGCCCGTCTAGCACCATTTGGTTCAGTAAGCGGTAGGCAGTCGTCACTGAAATCTTGACCCCGCGACGCTTGGAGGCGTTAACAACGTCATAGGCGGTCGGATGGGAATGAGTCATCTCCAAAAAGTCAGAGACGAATTTCTTTTGATGGGTGGAACGCGTGTTTTTGGTGTTTTCCATGGGAATTCATTTTGCGCTATCGGAAGCGCTTTTCAAGAGGGAACAAAGAAAGAAGAAATGCCATCGCACTTTTTTGCACTCGAATGATAAGAAATCGCAACCCTTTGAAAGGGAATTCCATGTCACGGGTCGCCTAAACAACCTAAAGTAGAAACATGAAAAACAAGATTATGACCTTCCATCTCAATAACGGAATGGACGTCCCGGCCCAAGGCTTTGGCTGCTGGAGAATCAAGGACGAAACCAGCGCCGTCAATTCGGTCAAATGGGCGATTGCGCATGGTTACCGTCTCATCGACGATGCCGCCGTCTATATGAATGAACCTTTCGTCGGCCGGGCGATTAAAGAATCCGGAATCGACCGAAAAGAGTTGTTTGTCGTTTCAAAAATCTGGGTTCAGGATTGCTCCTACGAAGGATGCAAGCACGCCTTGGCTAAATCGCTCGAACGCCTCGGCCTCGACTACCTCGATCTCTACATGATCCATTGGCCGTTAGGGGATTATCTTGGGGCCTGGAAAGCGATGGAAGAATTCGTTAAGGCAGGCAAAATCAAAGCGCTCGGGGTCTGCAATTTCACCGAGAAGGATCTCGATAACCTTTTAGCCCATTGCACAATCAAGCCGGTGATGAATCAAGTCGAATGCCACCCGATCTTTCAGCAAAAGGCAATGCACCGCTACCTTGATGAGCATGGGATTCTGATGGAAGCGTGGTCGCCCTTAGGACACGGATCGGCTAATTTGCTTGCGGATCCTCTTTTGATGAAACTAGGAGAAGCTCATCATAAGACCGCCGCCCAGATCATTCTTCGTTGGGCTTATCAAGAAGGCATTTTGGCTTTGCCGAAATCCGAGCACGAGGAACGGATCGCCCAAAATTTGGATGTCTTCGATTTCAAGTTAAGCGAAACCGAGATGAATCAAATCCGAGCGATGGACACCAACCACCGTCTCAATAACGATGACCCCTATAGCGAAGAGTCGCGGAAGATCATCGCCTCACGGGTCTACGATATCGAGTAAAAGAAAAGGCCCAAAACCGCATGGGCTTTGAGCCAAGTTCCCCTGAACGATTGACGGTACAAGCCTTATAGGCCGTTACGTAAGCTGTTGTTGTATTTATCAGCCCACAAAGTGTATTGATGAGTCTTGCCGTTATACCAATTCTTTTTGCTTTCTTCTTCGAATTCCTGATCCTGAGCGTGCGCTTCGATTTTGATGACCTTCACGATGTTTTCCATAGGTTGTTCCTCCGCTCCGATTCTCTCGGGAGCCCTTCATATTAGATAAGAACATTTTCTCATCAAGGGTGAAAATCCAGTAAAGCGTTTTCAGAAAGCACTTTCATGAAAAGATTCGGAAAAACCTGATTTTTGAAGTAAAGCGCTTACACGGGTTTTCAGAAATGAGAGAAAATCCCATGGGATGGCGATTGCAGGACTCACCTTTTAAGGTGAAGATATAGGCACAGGACCAAAATCATATGGATTGGAACATCTTCTTCAAGGTCGTTGGTTATGTCGCTGCAGTCGGGACCACGATTTCTTTTTTACCGCAGGCCATCAAAAGCATTAAAACGCACGACACGAAAAACATTTCGTTGCTCATGTATATCTTCTTCGTTACCGGAACGGCTTGCTGGCTCGCCTATGGAATCTATCGGCGCGACTACCCGGTGATAGTGGCCAACGCAATCACGTTGGTTCTAGCCTCGATTATCTTGGTGTTGAAGATCATCAATCTGCCTAAAGAAAAGGCGGAAAAAGCTGAAGCGGTTAACACCCCATCGCAATCGGAGAAAACGAAATGAAGAACATCGTTGTTGCCTTAGCCCCCACGACCATTAACTTAAAGGGTGTCGTTCAAGCCCTTAAAGTTTTTATGAAAAAGAATGGGAAGGTGTACGCCTTATCGATCTTTGGAACCTCCGAAGAAGTGAATATTCTCAAAGACAACAAAGATTTTGAAGTCTATCCCTGCGATCCGAAAGTCATCCGCGATCAAGCCTTCGCTAAAGCGCTCGAGCTCAAAGCGGCGATCGTGGTTCTCGCGAGCCGTCACGAGTTAGTTAAAGACGCCGCGACCTCATTAAAACCCCTCGAGGGTAAGAAACCAGCCTTAGGCGTTCTGATTCCTTCCAAAGTCTACAACCACTCCGTTTTCTTCCTCGATCTTGGAGCCAAAGGAAGCAGCACTCCCGCCGACCTCCAATCCGATCTGGAGACGGGCCGTTCCTTTGTCGAAAAGGCCTTGTTGCTCAAGGAACCGCGGTATGGCTTACTCTACCCGGACGAACTCTTAAAGGGCTCAGCTTCGGAAGCCTTTGATGAAGCCAACCATCTGGACCCCCACTACCAAGGCCCGCTCAATGTCGACCAGATTTTGGAAGGCACCACCGACTTGGTAATTGGTGAAGCCCCGATCCTTCTATCGGCGATTGAAGGAGCCAAAGGCGCGGTCAATACCCTCTATACGTTAGAGAATTCTGAAATCGAAAAATCCGTCTTCTTCAAATTCGGTATGTGGTGGCTTCGCGATGTCCAAAAGACGATGGGGTCTCGCTTCGACCGAAGCTTCTATGGCAACGGCCTCTATCTGCTGAACTACCCCCTTCCGATCATCGGCCTTGAACCGACGGTCCATTATGGCGGAGTCCTGGCGGCGTTAACGATGGCGAAGCGGCTATTCGAAGAAAACGCCTAACCGCGTTTCTCCGTCGCTCGGCTAACCTTATTCATCGAGAAGACCTCATCACGGGGTCTTCTTTTTTACGTAGGGCATAAAGAAAGGGGAGAGGCTGAGCGAGGGCCTCCCCCCTTTGAAAGGAAACAACAGGAAACGATTACTTCTTCTTGAGGTATTTGATCGAGTCGAGCGCGACCGCGACCATGATGATGATACCTTTGATGATGAACTGAATGTTGGTGTCGAAGCCAATGAAGCTTAAGCAATAGGTTAAGCCGGTGAAGATAATGACACCGATGACGGCGCCCGAGATCTTGCCGATACCACCATTGAAGGAGATACCGCCGACAACGCAGGCCGCGATGGCATCGAGTTCGTAACCATAGCCGGACTGAGCGGAGCCTAAGCCGATACGCGTGGCTTCAAGGAAGGCGCCGATGCCGTAGAGGACACCCGCCATGATGAAGACGCCTAAGGTGACCCAGAAGACCGAGATACCAGAGACACTGGCCGCCTCGGCGTTTCCGCCGACGGCGTACATATTCTTTCCAAACTTAGTCTTGTTCCAGATAAACCACACAACCACGATGGCAATTAAGGCATAGAGGGTCAATTTGGAGAAGTCGCCCCAGTTACCCGCGATCCCGCTCTTAATGCTGGAATCGAGCGCGCCCGAGTTGACACCGGTCGTCGCGTACATCATCAAACCATAGACGATGAGTTGAGTCGAAAGGGTCGTGATGAAGGGGTGCATCTTGAACCGAGCGGTGAAGAAGCCAGCCAAGGCAGAGAACAGGGTGCAGAAGAAGATCGAAAGGAAGAGAGCAAAGATGATACGAATGCCGACTGGCCACGAATCGAAGTTCCAGGAGGCTCCACCGAAGAAGGTGATGACGTTATTGCCGCTATGGAGAATCACGGCGGTGAAGGTCATGCCCATACCGGCGAGACG